>ENA-OZXN01000056-OZXN01000056.1-human-gut-metagenome-genome-assembly--contig:-NODE-56-length-35441-cov-6.123495_pt1 | contig 35441 bp, 20 predicted proteins | sample MGYA00244857_ERZ654098 | MGnify/ENA primary metagenome ERZ654098 (study PRJEB26926, sample SAMN06165225) | human gut metagenome | biome: ENVO:00009003; feature: ENVO:2100002; material: ENVO:00002003...
TCCTAAGTGACAAGTTTTTATTATTTCACTTGTCTACCTAGAAGGGAGCATATCAAACGCCAGAATCACAGATATGACAACCCGTTTTTTCCGCGTCAGCCGCATCCTGTGCTTCCCCTGCCTGCCCTCATCCCGCTGTCTCTCTGTCTGCTCCTTCATGGAAGCACCTCCTTCTTTGCCACGTTTTTGTCCGGTTTTACTGCGCATCCAGTTTCAGCTGCACATACTGGACGTTTTTCCCAAGATACTGGTCTGCTGAATCATAGTAAGCCGCGACTATAGAATAGAGAGCCGGATTGAATTTCTCCCGTATCTGTGAAAGCGTATCTTTTGTAACATTTTCCTGAAATTTTGCAGAATCTTCCCACCGGAAATAACGGTTCGATGATGAATTCTTCTCCACTTTGCTCATCGTCGCAAACAGGTTCTCCGGCAATGCCAAAAGTGCATTCTCCTCACTTGATAGATTTTCCGGAAACAGCAGCGGATTCTTTCCGCTATAGCCGTCTGCTTTTCTCAGATACGACTCCAGCCTTTCCGGCCAGATCCAGTATATCGTAACCGGATAAGCAGTGTCTTTTTGAGCGTTCGTATTGTTCCAGGTCAGCTTTCCACTCTTTACTTCAATGACAGCCGCTTCCGTTCCGCTGCCAAGACTCATGCGCCATACTCCTGCATCCCGGGATATCCAGCCTTTATAGCACCCCGCCTTCTCATTGTATCCCGCAAACAAAAGAACGTGTCCTTCCAGCAATTGCTGCAGCGACGGATCCGTAACTTCCGTTAAATCATTTTTGGTCACATTCTCCTCATTCTTTTTGCCATCCGTGATCTGATATCCGGTCAGAACCAGATCTAACGTTACTTTAAGCGGACCATCCTTATTGGTAATGATGTAAAATGTCATTTTTCCATAAGACCCCGGCTCAATCCCTGTCGGCTTTCCATCCTCACCCGTATTGTTCATATTGCTTTCCGGTGTAACAGCCCAGCAGATGGAAGTGTGGCTTCCATCGGTAGACCAGTATTTTTTCCCGTCTATCTCTCTTAAGGCTCCAGGGGATACTGTCAGCAGTTTGTCATATATGCCTCGATCTGCATCTTCATCACTTTTTATCCCTGCCGCGGCAAGATCGAAGGGCATATCCGCAGGCCGGATAGCAACCCCCATTGCATCAACCCTGGTATTCCTGACAAACCATGCAATACTTACAACGATCATCACAATGAAAGCTGCAACAACGATGATTCCCGTCCGGAAAAAGATTTTCCACTGGTTTTTCAGAAGCTCTATCTGTTTCTGCGCTTTCTGTCTGTATTCTTCTGCCGTCAGCTCTTCTTTTCCTTTTTTCCAGCGCATCCCTTTCCACCTCGCTTCTGTCCCATTTTTTATCGTTACCGTCCGCCATTTTCCGGCGAACGGCAACATTTTGTCTGATGCCGGATCGCTTAATTATTGTCTATCATATCCTGATAGATCCGGGCATTGGTATAGATGATATAATCCGTTGCTTTCGTACCATCCAGTTCACTTCCGTTTTTATCGAGCAGAACCGCAGTCAGGCGCACTCTGTAATTTGCATACGTATATTGCTCTTTTTCAAATTTCTCGCCAGTCAATGGCGTAAAGGTAAATTGCGCAAACTGGTGCTTCGTATCGTCCGATACAAAATCGTTCTTCCACTGATATGCTTTATCACCATTTCCGGAAATATCATCTGATTTTGCATCTTTGACAATATTCTGGAGATAAGATCCAATTTTCAACGGTTTTGTTTCATCATAAGTTCCATTCTCATTTTTCTGGAACAATTCCATTTTATAGCGGATGGCCGCAGCCTTGGAAAGAGTTTCTGCATCCACATTGGAATAATCATAATCTGCTCTTGTATAGATCATGTCGGAACGGTTCTTTGCTGCATCACTCGGGTTGACTCCAAGCTGCTGCGTCGTATCTCCGATTCCGCTTCCATCTACGCTGGAATATCTGAGGATCGCTTTGGATGGGTTTGTAATGTAATAACGATTTTTATCTTCTTCCGTTTTTTTATTTTCTGTAATCGGCAGCTGCATGGATGTATTGGCAATACGTGACACACCAACAACGGATGCACCACTATTATCTGTATCTGCGGTGCCTCTCACTGGAAAACCATCCACGTCATCATACGTAAGTGTGATTTCAGCTGTAACTGTTATCGCATTCTCCTCACTGTCTGCCGTTTCCACTGCGCTTTTCAACGTTCTGTCTCCATATCGAAGCGACATCGTTTCAAGTCCGGCTGCGTTTGAATTCTTACCTTTTTCTGAATAGATTTCTGTTCCATCTGATTTTGAAAACTGATATATATATTGGATGTTTTCTGTACCGATCACACCATTGATTCCAGCCGCATTTTCCAAATATTTTTTCAGGCTGATATCAAACTCGTGATAAACTTCGGAAGGTCCAAGTGACTTGAACTGAGCCCTTCCTTCCTTTGTCAGCCACAATTTACCTGTCAGCTCAATTTTGATACCATCTCCATTTTCCATCGCAGTATCTCCCATCAGACTTCCATTATGAATACGGCTGGTGGAAATACTGAATGTCTGCTGAACTCCATTGTATACTACGTAAGCAGAACTATCCACATCCTTATCCGATTTAATGACAGCCGGCAGCGTACCTTCCTTGCGTGACATTGTTGCAGCATACAATCGGTTGTTTACAATGGACACTCCATCTGTCTTTGGAATCTGAATGGTAAGATAGTACTCTTCCTTCCATTCCTGTGGATTCAAAATAGTATCCGTTTCTGGTATTGTCACCCGATATTTTTCTGCATCTTTGTCCTTTTCTTCCGCTTTCCGGTAATAGTCTGCGCCGATTCTGACCGTTGCTTTGGACGGATCTGTCTCCTTCACATAATAGGTTGTTCCATCGTTCGATTCCGATACCAGATCTGCCTTCAGCCCGAGTAAATCGCAAATATAAACAGGAGCGAATTTCTGAGGTGTCTGACCTTGACCGCTACTGCCTGGCACTGTCATATTTGCAAGGTTAAAGCTGTGCAAATCCTCGCTTCCGTCTGTCGTATAAATATAATACTGTTTGGTCTGCCTGTCTACCAACGTCAGCCTCGTTCCTTCCGGGAGCAGTGTTTGTGTTTGTGTATTACCCGAACTGCCCGATGCCAGTTCCAGAACCTTGTCATAATACCACAGCAGATTCTCACCATTGTCCAGCATGGACTGCCAGTCTGTCTCTTTCTCATAGCTGTATTCTATCAATGCCGTCAATGGTTCATTGAAGTCTGCGGTTGCATAATGATTACTGCTTGTATCTGTCATAGGATAATCCGCTGCACAGTAATCCGTTCCTGCAAGGAATCTTGTCTTAAAGCTGATATAGAGCACCTTTTTCACAAGTACCGGAATGTACAGATGAAAAACATGTTGGTTTGTAGTGTCTGTCGGATCTGTGTAGGTCACATCCAGCAATGTAAACTGACTGCACTGGTTATCATATGCGTTCGGGGTGATGGAAAGCTTCTTTCCTGAGCTGACACTTAAGCTTGCATTTGTCTGAGGTGCAAAATTATGAGTATTGCTGTCCCATTTATAACTCGTTGCTGTAATGTTTTTCATCTGTTTCTTCGCTGTATCTCCATTGCTCACATTTGTCATTGCCGCAATATAGTCCCAGATCATTCCATCCACATCTGCGGTATTATTTACAACAAGCACCGGAAAGTCAACATTTTTGTCTACCGTTGTGGTTGCTTTTTCTTCGACTCCGTAAGTTGTAAGATACGCGTCGTTTGTTTGACTTAATAGTTTTGCAACACTGGCTTTCGTGCTATCGTCTACATTCCAGTAGTAAGCTGAATCACGAGAGTCTCTGCCCAGTTCGGTTAAAATTGCACTGGCTGTTCCGGTTCCTGCCGCATTACCGGTCATAACTGTTCCATCTGCAAAAGGCACATCACTCTTCGGGTTGACATCTACCCACGGGCTGGCGGAAGAGGATGGTTTCGCTGTGGAGTCGGTTGGCTGGTCGGTCCGGGTGGCAGTGGCACCGGCGTAGATGATGGTAGCAGAACCTTTTTGAGTTCCAATGTCTTTCTGTGGTAAAACAGTGCCTGAGGCAGAAACTGCTGTCAGATTGATAACATCATTTGAACCACTTATTCCAATCCAGAATCCTACATCGTTTTTAAGCGGCTGAATCGACGCACCTGGTAAATCTTCAACTTTTGGATTTGCAGCATATCCGACTTTGCACGACTCTGCAAGAATATTGTAGCCTTTCACACTATTATTTATAGCAGACAAATTATCTGTAGATCCTGTCAATAATCCTGCACGTTTGGTATCCATATATTTAGTAACTGCTATGACCTGATTAAATTCTACATTCGATGCAAGTATATTCCCATCATTGTTTCCGACAAGACCACCAACATACCGCCCGAGAATATTCACCTTTTCTTCCTTACATGTTTGGAATGTTGCTGTATATCCACTACTCAGATAACCAATAAAACCGCCAATCCAGTTTCGCCTATCACTCTTTACATAGGTATCCTTTTCCGAACAACTCATGATCTGAACCTTGGCTTTTGACTGACCTACATAACCACCTGTGTACTGCTGTCCGTTAATCTTTGAATTACAATCCATGGTTACCCCAAAAATAGCCAATGGATTATTATGATATCCAATTATGCCTCCTGTAGAAGCTTCGTTACTATCTATCGGATTGTTTACTTCAATCGAATGTAGGACACAGCTAGTCACAGTCACATTAATGTCAATATTAATATTTGTCACCTTTCTGTTGCCTGCAACCAAACCACCAATATCTCGAACATATTCTCCGGTAACCGTCACATTATTTGCATTCACATTTTTAATATTCACACCAGAAAAGTCACAAGCGCCGACAAGGCCTCCTGCTGCTGCTGTCGCATATCTATCTGAAATTGTAGTAACTTTAAGATTCTTGATATTAACATCGTCATTAGAATCTCTTTTGATTTCCAAAGTACCATATCCAACATTCCATCCAACTAATCCACCTGAACTGCCATCGTTCTGAACCCATTTTGATACATTTACATTCTCAATAGACCAGTTGATAAAAGTTACATTTCTCTTAGAATTATTATATCCATCAATATACCCAATGGCTCCTCCTGTCATTGTGCCACCATATACATCAATGTTCTTCAGAGAAAAATCACGAAAAGTAACTGTACCTGTAGAATTGGCCGTTCTCGCAGCGAATCCACCAACACCTGTTTTGTTATCTGATTCTTCCACAGAGCACAAATTTGAATTTGTTTTATTAAACAGACCGATCTTAACGTTTCCTGATATTGTTAGATAGCTCACACTACACTCATTTGTAAAATGAAAATCGACAAATACTCCTGCTCCCTGATTTCGCCATGAACCATCTTTATATTCGATTCCGTACTCATTTTGATTCATGTCTAATGTAATCGTCGTGACATTTTTTTCATTACCAGAAATGTTCTTTATCAGAAGATTCCGCCGATATACTTTTGGAATACTGCAATCATTATTCCAAACAACCTTATTCTCCCCATAGCTACATCCAATTCCCCGGAATCCATTGCCATAAGCAGTCATATCAATGCTTTCTACACTAAATGTAAGATCAACCGGGATATTCGTATCTGTCTTTGTATCACTGTTCTTTCCTGCCAGTCTTGCTGCTGTGGTATCTGTTGTATAGTTCTTCACCAGATAAGAAACTCTGTTTTTTGCACCATCACTTCCTGCAGAACCTGCATTTCCACCCCAGTATTTTTCATCTGCAAGCCTTGTACCTGCATCTGTTCCTGCATCTGTTCCGATTCCTTCATACGTCGCAGTACGTGGTTTTCCATACTGATACGCATCAACCACCCCGTCGTCTACATCCGTATAACTCCCTGTAGAATCCATCGCTCCCGCACCACTGTTTACAATCGCGGACAGCAGCCACAGTCCCTGTGCAGACGCTACAGTAGCGTTTAATACACCATTATCTTCGGATACCGTCAGGTCACTTGTCCCTGCCTGTAAACTTGGAATGGTATAGTTTTTATCGGTATTTTTTACAGTACAGTTTTCTGCACATGCATAGCCATCTAATACACGGCCAACATAGGGGTTGCGATAGAAATAGTCACCGCCATCTGTAGTTGATTTACCATTGGGTGTACCATCATCATTTAACATCTTTACTGTTTTGTTTGTACCGGCCGCTTCCGCACATACCGTTGTAAAGGTATTGGTTGTATTCTCCATATTGCGGAATACTACTCCACCGCCGTTTTTTTCATAGTCACTATTTTCGGTTACATGGGTTGCCCCACCAACCAGACCGACATATCCTCCGGCAGCTATTAACTTTTCATAGTCACCGCTAAATGATACTGTATTTTCATTATACCATACGGACACATGATCAATAATCGTATCACCACCCATGCAATAACCGATAACTCCGCCAAAGAATGGATTTTTCTCTGTTCCCGGCAAACTTGCAGCCTGCATCTGAATCTTTGCATTTGAATAGTCCACCGTCAGATCTTTTACTACGCTTCCACGGCTGTAGGCAATCAGACCGCCGAAGCTGTCTTTGTTCACGTTCGATCCTTTCATACTTACAGTGATGGGATTGCCGTTATCAGATGAACCAACAATCACACCGCTGAATGGTTTCGTCAGTGTACCAAGTCCGCTGAAGGTTTCTGCGGAAATCGTAATGTCTTTCTCGATTTTGTAATACGCATTTAACAGATAGCTGGTTGCTTTAGCTGTATCTATTGTATCTGTTGCTCTATCCGCTTTCCATACATTATTTTCCCATGTATAGGTAATATCCGTGCCTGTAGTAGCAGAAGTAGCATTCCCCTGCGTATGGTAGTTCTCTGCTGTCTGTGTCTGATTTTCCAGGACTTTTGAATTAAATACTACCTGGAAGTTTGAAATACTGCCCGGGGTACTGATATAAGAAGCCAGTGAACTCAGCTGAAGTGCATCTTCAATAATATACGGATCCCCATAAGTACCGCAGCCTTTCAGCAGACCAGTAGATTTCTGGTTGATATCCAGCTCATATGTACTTTTTTTAATATTCTGTGCTACCCTGACATAACGAAGAAAATTCGTGTCCTGATATCTGTCTTTCACATAAGCTTCATCCGCATTTTTATTCTTCTCATCTGTGATATAGCTTTTCGCATCATAGTACTGATACTGCTTATCCGGATTTCGACCAGTTGGCTCTGTATTCGTCAGCTCCACGCCATAAGTAACCTTATCATCGGTACTGTTAAAGTTATACGTACCGGAACCATCGGAAGAATACATAAAGTACTCCATAAGGATTGCCCTGGTAAATATCGTATGAGTTGTGTGATACTCTACCTGCGTGATTCCATTATTCCACACAGAGATAGATTTTTCTGAATCTTCGGCTACACGTCCGTCCAGTGCAATATTGGAAAATGAAAGAGTCAGCTTGGATGCTGTCTTGTCACCGACGGAGCCGACCAGACTGGTTGCAGCATACGCAGTTTTTTTATTCTCACCTTCTCCTGTCATATATTTCTCACTGGTGGAGAGCTTATCCACGGTCAATTTTGCTGCTTTTGCAATTCGATTGATCAGAAGTGGCGCATAGGTGATGCCATTGTCTTTTTCCACACCTGTCACTCTGATTCCATCCAATGTTACATTTTTCAGAGTGATTCCAACAATGTTGCTGATCGGATTTCCGATGACACTTCCGTAAATCAGTGCACCGGAATTATATTGTGTACTGTTGTCTGAATCGTCTGTATTTTTCTCACTTTTAAGTTCTTCTTTTCCTACCACACCCGCAAAAGAAGTCTTATTTACCAGCACACCATGAGAAGTGTTATAGAACAATCCGTGCTGCATCAGGTAATGCTGATGTTCTGCATCCGAGAACGATTTATTTGTTCCTTCTATCGTATTCATTGCATCGTACGCAAAGGTCAGGTTTGTGTCTGAACCAGTATTACTTTCCGAGCCAATATGTACCGGGGTAAGCGGTGTCACCGGATAATACGAATATCCATCCAGATTCAGGTTTCCGGATATGCTTGTCACAAAAAGATGATCTGGTGTACTGATGATTTCCTTTCTGAAACACGTTCTGATATTTTCTGCAGCATACTGGGCTGCACTCCACAAAACTAAATCCGGTTCCGAAGTGATCGTTTTAAGCTCCGTTGTATACTTGTCTTTTCTGTAGCTGTCCAGGTTATAGTAGTATCTTGTCTTTGTGTTTTTATAATTTTCTTTTCCTATCTGACCCGTGTATGTATTTGTTGTACTGCCCTTATCAATCAAAGCTGCGTTTCCACTGCTGTCACGTACTGCAAGGGAAACCACTGCATTGCTGTTTCCGGCATCATCAAATCTGGTAATGCCAGACAGTTCATCAAAGTACTTTGAATTGCCGATGTTCAGGGCAACTGCACCATTGTTAATTTTATAAGCGGAATCCGTCGCACTTCCCCATGTGCCTACTTCCAGATAGAGGGCAGAGGTTGTCCTGGTCTGATCTGTATTCGTTTCTGTAAGCAGACCGGTTCCCACCAGCAAACCGCTTGGAGTGTCTTTCTCTGATTTTCCTGTGAAAGTATTTGCTTTATTATCTGTGCCTGTCGTAAATACAATGCTGTCCTTTGCAGTTGCATTCCAGTATCCGGTTGCCTGATAGACAAGTCCACCAAACTGGGCAGTGCCTGCATTTAGCGTCGAGCCTGATATGGTCACTCCGGTATTCGCAGTAAACTCAACATTCGTATTCTTCCACTGGTAGCCCAGCAGACCGCCGCTGGTTATGGCTGATGATGTTGTGACCGTCTCACCGTTTACCGATAATTTAGAAACCGCTATCGTGCTGGGTTTTGCCGTATTATTCAAATCTTCCCCACGGCTGACTGCGATCAGACCGCCGATATTGGCATTGGATTGCGATGCAGATGTAATGGAACCGCTTAAGGTCGTGTTACGCACAGTTACGGTACAGCCCCCCATTACTTCCGCCGCAAGACCGCCGATTCTGTGGTTGTCAGTATCACGTTCATCATCAAGGCTCGCAGTATTCCCCCATGTACAATCTTTAAAGGTTAACGTACTTCCTTCGCATCGAGCCAGAAATCCTCCCTGCCAGGCCAGAAGCTTCTTTGCATCTGTTGCTTCTTCTGTTACAGAACTCTTGGTATTTACTGTAACATGGTTGAATTCTGTCTTTCCACTTGCCAGGCCTATTGCCCCTGCGACAAATGCTGGATATTTGATGTCTTTTACTTCCTGATTTACCGCCTTCGGTATTTTGCAGATGACATTACCATCAATCGTAAGATTGGAAATTGTTATATCCCCGGCAAAGGGAATCAGTGCCAGACTGTAATGCGTATCTCGCTGGTCGCTTCGCTTTGCATAGAGCTGTCCAGCCGCATTATTACCTTCTGAAATGTTGTTGCCATATGTAGCTCCAATATCCAATGTAATCTTATAATTGCCACCGTCCAGCGTTCTGCCGTTCAGCGTTCCTTTGAACAGCTGTGCACTCTTACCTTTCTCTATATTATCCTTGCCGATGCCAATAATACCTGTATTGGTAAGATCCACATCTCCGGTCAGTTGCACTGTCTGTTTCTGAGTTTGATCCACGTTGTTCTTAAGCTTCAGTGCTTCTGTCTTTTCCGTATCGGTCGCGGAAAACTCGAATGCCAGCGCATATGCCGCAAATTGATTTGCACCATTGATATTCGCCTTAGTTCCATTCTCTACAGAACTGTTTATCGTAACAGTATGAGCTTCTTCATTAAAGGTAAAGACTCCATCTTCGCCTTCAGACAGATTTCCCCCAAGTCGAATCACAGCCCCCCAGTTTCCAATATCTGAGCCGCCTCGATCCGTACCAGAATAACGGGTCAGGCTCCAGCCTTTTCCGTCTACATCCAGACTATTACCATTTCCAAGCGCATAGATCAGACCATTTTCGTTGCATCCCACAATCTGTCCTACATGGTTATAAGCAGTTGTAATCTTCTGATTCTCTAAATTTGTCTCTCCGTGAAGGCGCAGTACCCCCTTTACCAGATGACCAATCAGACCGCCATGACCTTCCACCTGATCTGCTTCGTTTGCAAGATCATTATCATCTGCTGTAGTTATTGTCACATTTCCCACATTGAGGAAACCGTCATTCAGCTTTCCCACCAGACCGCCAACACTTGTGGTATTACTGTTTTTCATATCTGCTGTGGAAGCAGACACATTTTCGATTTCCACATAACTGCTGCCGGATACAGCACCGATCACTCCGCCATAAGTTGTACTTGCTTTGCTTCCACCTGTGGAAACTGCCCTGATATCTAAACCAGCAGAGTTGGAAGTTCCTTTTATGGCCAGTGTATTTTTCATAACGGCTACACTATTTCCATCTGTACTAGCTACAGTATCATAGGCTCCGATCAGTCCGCCCAGATTTGTCACTTCGCTCTCACTGGTTACGTTTGTCGTGATGGCACCTGTCGTCTTTCCTAAGACAGCCACGGTAGTGGAACTTGTACTGGTATTTTTCAGCACGCCAAATAATCCGCCGACATTTTTGCCGCCGGATACAGTAATGCTGTGAAACTCATATTCAGAAAGATCGTAGCTGATTGAATTGCCAGTACCGTCATTAGTGCCGCCTTTCGTAACCGAATACGCACCAATCAGTCCGCCTGCTGCTTTTTCACTGCCTGCCTTTAACGTAAGTGTATCCGCAAACGCAAACTTTCCGGCATCTGCTTCGTTTTCTCCCTTTTCTGCCTGAACGCTGATCTTTCCATCTGTCACGCTTCCGACCAGTCCTCCGGCATTTCCGGATGCAGAACTTACCTGCGCTGCTGAAGTTCCGGCAATCGTTAATTGACTGTCTGCTGCCATATGACCGACAAATCCGCCCGCATCTGCTCCTGATGTGGTTGCTTCGACACTAACCGTATTCTTAACATTATTCTTAAAAGTCGCAGTCAGGGATGCGCCCGGTTCCATTGTATTACAGAATAAACCTGTATGACTCTCTCCGCTGACTTTCAATGAGTTTGAGAAATTATTTGTAAAAGTGATCTCTGCACTGCTGCCTTTTTCCATCGTGCCAATCAATCCGCCGATTGCTGCTTCTTGTATCCTATCAGAATTCAAATCGCTAAGCACAACCGTTGAAGTTAATTTTGTACCATCTCCACTATTTTTCAGTTTTTCCGCCAAAAGTGGTTTCATGGTGATGGAAAAAGTCGCTGAAATGCTAAAGGAAATTAGATCCAGTTTTGCTTTCGTTGAAAGCGCATGAAACAGTGCTTTCGTCGTGGTTATTGAGAATTTTTCTGCTACTGTTTTTGTATCAAATTCAAATTTTCCTTCATACGGATCGGCATCATCACCCAGTCCCAGAAAGCTATAGGCCGTTCCTGCAACCTCTGCCGTTCCCGTAAGATCCCATCCTGAAGTTGTAACCAGGTTTATTGTATACTCTTTATATTCTGAAGGCTTCACATTGGATAACAGGATTAATCCGATTCCATCTGTTACCGTTATTGTCTGGGTAGTTGCATCAACTTTTAATTTGTCTTTTGCTGCTTCATCACTTTGAGCAAGTTGAACCGCCTCATTAAGCATCAGCGTCGGAGTCTGATTTCCCGCATCCGCCACTACGGATGCGGCATTTGCCTGGTTTTCCGCATCGCTGCCGTCCTGCCGGTTCTGGCCTTCGTTTTCTGCAGACGTGGACTCTGGTTTCTGCTCTGCACTTTCTAACGCTGCTGTGTCGTCTATCTGGCTGCTGCTCTTGGCAGAATCTGTGCTGTCCTGCTGTGTTTTCTTTTCTGCTGATCCTGTTTTTTCTGTCTCGCTGCCTTGTTCCGCAGATCCAGTCTCTTCTGTCTCGCTGTCTTTTTCTGCAGATCCAGTCTCTTCTGTCTCGCTGTCCTTTTCTGATGGCTCCGCGCTGTCTGTCCGGGTTTTTGTCCCGCTCTGCTCTGTACTTTCCGTCTGTCCTCCGGTTCCGCCATCTTCCCCTGCATCCACAGAGCCTGTCCCGGTATCCAGAATGGATTCGCCCGCTGCTTCTTCCGATATGGTCTGCGTTTCCGTGCCTTCTCCTGCCCCTGCCAGTGCCGATGCCGGTGTCATCAGTACCATGCAGACTGCCATTCCGGCCGCTACCATACGCTTCATCCAGTTTATCTTTTTACGTACTCTCATTTTCATCAATCCTATCCTGCCTGTAAAAATAGTAGGAGACCTTATAATCCACTCATTTTTCTAACTCACTCTGCCCCTTCTGCTTTCTTTTCCTGGTAGGAAACAGTAACAAGACTTCCAAAAGAAATCCAGTTATTATCTTTCTCCTCTAACGGTTTTTCCGGGTTTCTGTAAAACTGGAACTGGATCGCGGTTGTCGAAGCGTCCACATCAAATACATACGAATGCTTCCCCTGCTCCGGGACCGTGGTATTCTTCCCGCCTATTACAGTCCAGCTGCTCAGCTGCAGCTTATCATCCCAGGTGACCGTCACCTTTCCTTCTCCATTTCCTGATATTTCATAATTGAATGCATCGTAATCCAATGGTTTCTTGTTAATTGTTGAATCAAGGAATTTTCCTGTCCAGTTTTTTGTCACTTTGTAATCTGCAAACGAAAGAATTGCTGCCAGTTTCTGTGAATTGACCGCGTCTGCCGAACTGGAATCCGGTTCCGCCGTTATCTGGATTTTGATCTTGTCTTTCAACGCTTTTGGAATCCGGAAGGAATAACTGTTTTTTTCTGCTTTTCCCGCTGCCAGTTTCTGGTCTTTCAAGGTACATGTTCCATCCGCATTAAATTTATTCCCGTTCATCGTGATGTCTGTAATTCCACCCGGAAGGTTTTCTCCGCCGTCTGTGGCAGTCAGGACTGCTTTGACTTCGTAGGTAATGTTCTTCGGGTTATAAAGAGTCTCATCGCCCCACACATAATTGCACACGATTACCGTAATGGTATAGTAATCGTCGCTTTCTGCGAGTGAAATCCGTTTTACCGGAGGATTTTCATCCGTCAGGCTTATCAGTGACAGATAATTCGAACCAAACATTGTATCGCTCTGTGTTCCTGTTGATACGACACGCTTTACGCTCTGAAAATTAGTGTACGCCGCGAAGCTTCCGCCCACGACAAGGATCAGCACTCCCAGAACAAAAATCGCTCCGGCAGGACTACCACACCGGATCCGTTTTCCTGTTTTTTTCTTCATTTTAATCTCCACTCTTTTGTGCCATCTATGTTCTCTATTTTACCCATCGTTTTTCAAAAATGCAAGCATTCCTTGTATTCTGCAACAATTTGTTACCACGCTCGTTACTGCTCGGAAGTTTGACAGTTAAATATAAATTCAATAAAAAAGTACAGAACAGGTCGAATATCTGTTCTGTACTTTATATGTTTTCTATCTTATTTGTTCAAAAAATTATACTTTACTTACCTTTCATCTCACCGTAAAGCTGAAAGAATGGTTCTTTTAACTTTTTCTGCCTCAACAGGCTTTGCAATATGTCCGTTCATTCCTTTTATCTAATGGTACCTGACCCCGAGTTCCCATAGCATATGCCGTTACCGTCATACACCCAAGACTCGCTTCAAATGCTGTGGCTAGCAACTTATTTGACAGGATTTCCACCTACCGGATTATATGCCCTTAACTGGGCGCACGGTCTGACCCCAATGTAGCATCTTTCGGGGTGGCTACCTTTTCACACAGTCCATTTACTATCAGCTCCAGCTAAACAAAATCTGTCGGAAATTAAAACAGAAATACAAGTTTCAGTACGACCTCAATGCAATCCTGTCCGATTTGATTTATGCCAAAATCCTGGAACCATGCAGCAAACGTTCTTCTTACAAAACGGCATCTGAATTCTTAGAAAAGCCTTCTTATAAACTTCACGATGTCTCTCGGGCATTAGATGTTCTTGGCACCGAATGCAACCTGATCCAGGCAGAGCTGTATAAGAACAGCCACTTTCTTGGCAAAAGAAACGATAAGATCCTGTACTATGACTGCTCGAATTATTACTTCGAAATCGAGCAGGAGGACGGCAGTAAAAAATACGGAAAAAGTAAAGAACACAGGCCGAATCCGATTATCCAGACGGGCTTGTTCATGGATGGGGACGGAATTCCACTTGCATTCTCGCTTTTTCCCGGAAATTCAAACGAACAGACCTCGCTCAAGCCTTTAGAGAAAAAGGTTCCTGCGGATTTCGGATGCCAGAAGTTCATTTACTGCAGCGATGCCGAACTGGGATCAGAAGACAACCGCGAGTACAACCACATGGGCGAACGCGCCTACATCGTAACCCAGTCGATAAAAAAACCGAAAACGGAAGAAAAAGACTGGACACTGAATCCGTAGGGCTTTAAACGGGTATCATCGCTCAAACTTACTTCCCGCTAAGCCTTCTAATCAGATGCCGTTTTATGTTTTCCTGCTTTCAATATCACACATAATTCTTCGTTGCTTAAAAGATTCATATGTGCCAACTCATTCCGGGCTTTTCTGTATCGTTTAAGTTCCATACTCTCCTCTGCTGAAACCGGAATCCCTCCCCGTTCCACCAGATACATCAGATTTCCAAGCTCAGCTTCCTCAGGAACCATAACCTGATCTCCATATCCGTTGTTGATCGGAAGTGCCGCTTTGATAAAAGCATAATATTTTTTCACAAAATACCTTCGATAATTTTCCACGAGTGGAAAAACATATTTCAACTGCGCCTCCCAGAGCAGCGTATCCACTTCCTCCTGGCTTTTGCTGAAGCAGTACCTCTCTCCATCACTCCTGACAAGATCTTCCGTCACTTTCTGAATGGTCTCATAAGGTGCATTCAGGAACTCCATTCCCTTCGCCACACATACCGCACATAGTTCCACATCATCCCCGCAGACAGAAGCAACGGCCTCTGCCAGATACGGACGCAGAAACTCTTTACAGTTTGTCTCAGATGATGCCAGTGCGCAGAAAGCATATTTATCATATGCTCCGATATTCTGCTCAAAGCCAAGACTCCGGACTCCCTTTTTGCTTTTTCGGTTCATGGCATCATTATGTACTTCCAGAATAAAAATTCCCGGTGTTTTGTCCTGTACATTTTTTTGATATTCTGATACAAAATCAAGCCATTTCGTTACTTTCTCATCTGGAATATCCGACACCCAGACATATCTGTCATTTAAAACCGTCTCCTGACATTTTCCAAGAAACTGTGCATAACTCACTCCATAGCGATACTTTGCCCGCGTTTCTCTTTTACAGTATTTCTGCAGAATGAACTCCCCCGGCTCCTCTTCCGGGCATTCTATGACTTCCAGTTTATTTTTCGGATTTTCCATCAGAAGCTGCTCCCGGATCAGATCCAGAAATGTACTTTTCCATGGTACCGAATCCGGAAGGGTCAGCAGTAAGCTATGCCCTCCCGCAGCTTCCTTTACAATATTTTCCAGAAACGCATGCGCTTTGATGATATGATTCCACCAGATCTGATCCATCGTTAATCCTCCATGTATTTCTCAAGTTCATCGTTAATTTGCGGAATAGTTCCCATCATCTGGCAGAAGCTGTATCTTGTAAAACGGTAACGTCCCTCACCAGTATTCTGCAGTACATATAACTCACGCATTTCTTCCATCAATGCAACCAGCTGCTCTTTGCCTAATGCCCGAATTTTTTTAATGGAATATCCTTCTGCCAGTTCCAGCAGCTCATCCGCACTGCATCCATTTTCTGACTTATTTTCATGGTAAAGATAAGCAACCATTAATGCAATGATATAATAGTAACTATCGTCACCGACTACTAATGTGATGAAAAATTTCTTTCGAATCTCCTCCTGTAAAGTCTGCTCTGCCAGCACTTTTTTAATATGCTCTTTCTTTACAATATAAGGCGGTGTCTCACTTTCCGAATATCCCGCATAATCCCGCTGCATTGCCTCAATCAGTTTTGTGCAGTACAGCTGCAGCAGACCTGGAAAATAATTTGTCGTACCGAGAATCGTAGAAATTAATACTTCCGTCTCATTATCTTCCGGAAATCTGAATCCCAGATAGGATAACGGTACCTCCAGCAATTCTCTTGCTTCCATTGCTTTGAATGGTTTTACTGTCAGTGAATCAAAATGCGGAAATACACAATTTTTTCCCAATGTTGCTTCCTTCTTGAATCTCACAATATTGCGCAAACCCGCTACTACAAATTTAAACCTTTTTTCTCCAATACCCTGAATCTCTTTCAGCATATCAAATGGCTCATATTTTACACTTTCACAGCTTTCAATAAATTTGTCCGCTTCATCCAGCATCAGAAGAAAATAAGGAATCTTATCCGTTGTATCCATCAGCCGCTTCTTCAAATCACGTGCCAGTTCACTCCAGTCCTCCGTAATATGTTCTTCTTTCAGAATTCCCTCATCAAACAGTGCCGCTGAAATTTTCCTGGCCGCTGTTTTATAATCTGAATCTTTAATGTCCACCAAAACTGCGCGGTCTCCATTTTCATCATGGTCAATGTTCTTTTTCGCCATGCGAAGCAGTGCAGACTTTCCAAGCTGGCGTCCGCCATATACAAGATTTACACCGGTAGCTGACTCGATTTTTTCAAGCTCATATTTACGCCCGATAAAAATCTCCTGCGGCATTGTGTCTACTGATTTATGAATATATGGCTGATAGGATGCAAATGGCATAACCACTGCCATCAGCATTCTGTTCATTGCCGTTTCTGTATAATGTTTTGCCAGATACACAAGTACCACCCGATCTACAACGGCAAAAATCTTTCCGCTCAGATCCGTTTTCGTCTTTCTCGCCAAAATTCTTCTCTCAGCAAGCGGTAATGCATAATCCAGCAAAACAAGGGTATGTTTTGCATTTCCAACTTCTTTGAAGGTGTCAATCAGACGGGACGCATCCGTTTTTCCAAAAAGGCAGATTACCCGGAATCCGTTTTCCTCTGCTTCAGATCCAAAAGCGGCAATGGGATGTTTATAGTTACTTTTTCTTCCATTTTCCGGACGTTTCAATCTGACGGTATAATTCTCAACTTTTCCAAGTACTGGTGTCTCACTTTGCACGCTTTCCAGCTGAAACCCAAGTGTACTCAGCAGCACCTTCAATGTTGTTTCGCTTGTTCCCGCTCCTTTGGGCCAGTTTTCTAATAGTTTATTGCCCCCTTTAATATCTTTATTCGTCTTTGGTGTATTCATTAATGCTTTCAGCGTAGTTCCTGAATTTGCAGTTTTTCTATAATTGATATCATATTCATTTAAAAATTCTTCCAGATAGTCTTCCTGTTTAAACTGGAACTCTGGATCAAGATCCTGCGTCAGCACCCGGTTCAGCAAATCTTCCGCTGCTGCATAATTCTGCTGTTCAATCCGGTTCTTAATTTGTGCAATCGCCTCACAAATCAGTTCTTCTTTTTCCCAATCTGGATTTTGTTTCAGATATGTATCCAGATTTCTTTTTAAATCAACCGCCCGGACCTGTGCATCCTTTTTCATTTTTTCCCGGAATTCCTTCAGAATCTTTCCGAAAAATCCATAGTTTCGCGTCTCAACCGCCCGGGAATACCATGATTCCACAATCTGAAGGATCAACTCTTTTCCGTTCTCAGCCGTGTTATCAATCTGTCCATAGCTCTGAGCCAGTTCGATGTCCTCACTAAATTCTTTTCGTTTATTTTCAAGATCCTTCAGCGGATATACGATCGCTCTGTCAATATCATATTTTTCGGCATCCTCCTCTGATAATGGATGGTCGAGCCATTTCCAGTATTTGAGAATTAATTCCGCACTGCCGTAATCATCTTCTCCTTCAAAAATCTCCTGCATTCTGTCCGCAAATTCATGCTCCTCTTCCGTACAATGCTGTTGAATTCTCGATATCACAGAAAAGTCCGGAAGTTCAAAGACTTCATCCAGAATCGGCAGCGCGTCTTCATCCAACAATACTTTATCATTCTTCAGGAAATCAATATAATAAAATTGATAGCTGCCCTCCTTGTATTCGCCCGACAGCCGGCTTTTCAGTTCTTTCAATGTCTGCTGTAATACTGTTTTTCCCGCACACGCTTTCCGATCTCCGCTGTCTTTTTCCGAAAGGACCGCAATCATTTCATCCATATGGTGCAATAACGGTGTTCTGATCTTTTTATACTCAACCAAAGCTGCATCATCGCTGCTGTTAAAGGAAGCCTGCATAAGAGATACATAATCGCAGAGAATCGATACAATTTTGTGGACTTTTTTGGAAAAGTTCATTCTCAGGCTTCCCATGAGATCTGAGGTTTTCTTGACAGAATTCATATTTTCTGCTGCACGATCCCAGAACTCATCCATCACACGGTTAACTTTAGCCTGATCAATGTTTTCCTCGCAAATAACCGCCTGATCTTTTACATAAGTATCCGCCAGAAATTCTTCCAGGATCTCCAGCATTTCTCTGTCATCCTCGCTCACCGCCTTCAAGTACTGGCACAAATCACTGTCTGCCCCAAGAAGCAGCTTGGTAGTTTCCAGAAAACGTTTATGGGACGTACTTTCTTTGACATTTCCATTTTTATAACTTTCGTAATATTCCTTTGCTTCATGGCATATTTTCGCAAGTTGTTTTTCCCATTCGCCTCTTTCTTTTTCCCGATAATCCGCGTAACGGTCAACGCCCCTCTTTTGGCGGTTTTTAAATTCCATCAGATCATAAACAATCTCTTCAAGACTCTGATTTTCCGTCAGAAGAGTGCTTTTCTTGAACATGTCATATAACTGCTGTGCAGAATAATCATAGCTGTACTGATCCAGAAAATAATTCCGCAGGGCTGCTGCAACCACATAATAATCCGATACTGGTTCGGATTCTCCATAGAATATCTGAAAGATCGTATCAGAATTGTAGGTGCAATGTTCCATCGGATCATTCATGGCATACGCCAGCTGGCGATAATGCTGTTCGAATGCATCATATTTTCCGGCTAAAGCTTTTAAATAGGCGGATGCTGCATAGATCTTACCAGAAGCAATCATTTCCTGATATGCTGCGATATATTCCATTCGTTTCTCATCCGTAAGCGTCTGCTCAGAAACAATGCCTTTTTCTTCTGCTTCGTATGACTCTTCTGACTCCTGCTCTGGCTGCTCCTCGACTGCCTCAGGCTGTTCCAGCTCTAAAGTGATTGCTTCTTCTGTTTTTTTATCCGTCTCATCTTCTTTTTCACTGTCTGTTTTCGAACTCGCTTCTGCCTCTGCTGTCCCCTGCTCTGGCTCTTCTTCTGGCAGTTCTACGGATTCATCTGTTATCTCATCCTCCACAGGCTCGCCTGTTTTCGGTTCAGCCGGTAAATCATTTTCCAAGGCATAAACATTTTTTTCCAGCTTGGACGTATAGTAAATCAAGGCTGCTTTCTTCCCTAATTCTTTCTGCAGCCAGCTGGCCACTTTTTTCGCATGTTCCAGTGAAACCCCGTATACAACAAGGCTTTCCTCTGCCCCTGCTTTTTCTGCCACCACATCCTTAAATTCCTGTAATTCCGCCGGATCCTCCGTTACAACACCTGCAAACCACTGAAAGTTTTTCTTTCCGTTCATGGAATATCCAATCATAAAATAGTCCGTCCCAAATACGGAGTTACACGTATCAAATTCATAGTCTGGAAACAGAATTCTCTGTTTGCATGCACTGTCGTATGCCATCAATCTTGTCATCGCAGAATTTGTTGAATCCTCAATATGCTCTCCCTCATCCTGGTTTGAAATTTTCTCTTTTAGCATCTGGTTGATAAAACCAACTGCTTCTTTCGTATATAAAATACGTTCTCCACGTGGAGATAAGGTAAAAAATTCCCCCATTCCATCAACTATATATCTTTTTAAATACCCGGACTGATATAATTTCTCTGTTGCGGTCTTATATATTTCATAACCGTTGTCATTTTTCTCTGCAAGACTTTTTACGGAATATCCATGCTCTTCTATACATTCCAGCAGACAGCACATTTTTTCCGTCAGTGGCTGTTTACACATGTCCTTTCGGAACTCCTTCGCCCCAAATTTTGTGCCTGCTTTTGCACTCATCTGAACATGCAGCAAAGAAGAATCTTCCGGAATCAGAAGATCTTTCCATGCTTCCGGACACTCCTCCGATTCTTCCAGAACTTCTGCTGTGTTTTCAGCTGTCTCTTCTTTTTCTCTGTCCGCGCTGTCTGTTTCCGCACAAAATGCTTCCGGAACACTTTCTTCCGGTTCTACTTTGTTCTCATCCAGTTTTAATGTATTAAAATGAATTCCCGTTACAATCTCTTCTTCAAAATGGGGAACTAATTTATAGATCAGCGAGAATTTTCTTCTTGCGTCCTTCTCCCAGAACGCCTGCTGCAGCCATGCATATGGTTCTGCATACTCCTTTAAAATATCCCCCTCCATCAACTGAATCTGCTCTGCTACAATCCTGTCCTTTCGATTCTGAAGTGTCTCCGCTGTTTTTTCATCATCGGCATGAAGTTCCAGAAAAAATGCGATCGCTTTCCTGTACTTCTCATTTTCTTCTATTACTTTCTGAATCTCAGATAAGTTTTCCTCAATTGCTGTATGCTGCATTTCCGGTTTCTGCACATCCAGCATTTCATACTTTGATACAATTTCGGTCTGTTTCGCATCGATCGCTTCCAGCTGTTCTCTTATGGATACACCAAGTTCTTTGGGAATAAATTTTCTGTCTTCCAGAAAATCTTTTAAGCCTGAAATATTTTGTTCCAGATCGGCCGTGATACCTTTCAGATCGTTCAATATCGTTTGAAGTTCTGTTACAATTTCCGTTTTAGACAATTTTTCTTCTCCCTTCGTAAAATAAACGTACAGTAAATATGATTATATGATACCACATAACCATATCCTTTTGTATCAAAATCACCCAAATAATACCTATGGAATTCCGTTTCTTTCCTCACGCGGAAATGCATTCCGCGTGAGGTCATTGGCAGCGTTGTTCAGATTGCTTCTGATGCAAAGCAAGGATGCTCGCGCAGAATCTGAACGCGCTTGATGCAGACTCCACGACTGTCAATCATTCCTGCTACCCGCACCCATTCGCCCGGCAGTTCCATGACAGGTGCAGGAAAAACGTAAGTGAAACGCTGTCTGTTTTTCTCACTTCCTTTTCCCACCCGGATTTTCCAGCTCTCCCAGGTGCATTTTCTCTGGAGTCCGATGTTTTTTGCGAAGAAACGCTCTACGGCATAGCGCACGGTATCTCTTCCGTACTCACAGATGCTTTCTGTGCTGAAATAGAAATTATCAGCCACAGCAATTTCGCAGGATACAGATGCAAAGTTCATTTTTTTCATAGAATGGTACCTCCATAAAGATAAATTTTAATTGCTGAAAATAGTTTTTCGAATTTCATGCAAAAAGGACACTGTATCGTCTTTCAACAAACACAGTGTCCTTTTCCTATCTCAGGGCGCACTGATCCTCTGAAAAACTATTCACAGATCAATACGCCTTACTCTAAAATCACTTTAATAGATACCACTCAGCATTTCTTACTTTCATTCCAAATTGCCTTTGTGATAAATTTATTTTAACACTGTTTTTTCTGGTTAGCAAGTGTTGTTTTGCATTTTAACTACGCACTGGTTTTCATCGGATATTCAAAAATGAGCGGCAGATCCCGCACCACAACCGGATAGCAGCGATCGTGAAAAATAACGGTTTCATTTTTTTTCAGATGCTGCAGCCGCGAAACCGAAAGCAGCGGGCGGTCGAATTCATTCTGTCCCGCGAGTTTGCTGATATATTCCAGAAAACTGATTTCCCGTGTATGAAGATAAATAAGATTTCCGCAGTTGTCCATAATGGTTCTGCTTACGTTTTCATTGTATTTATCTTTCATCTGACTGTAAGACTGAATGACCAGATGAAAACGAATATTACGGCTTCTGGCCGCCGTCAGCATCGGCACAATGTCATCCAGCTGCGGCATATTGCAGAATTCCTCCAGAATAAAGTTAACACGCACTGGAAGCGTTCCCTTACAGGCATCCGCCTGATCCAGCAGACTTTCATAGCACTGCGAAATAAACAGCGCTGCCAGAAAATGATACGTTGTCTTCTCATCGGGTACAACCAGAAAAATCGCTGTTTTCTCCTTTCCAATCTCCTCCATGGAAAAAGTAGTACCTGACATCATTTCCGTCAGCGCTTTCGATGCTTTGAATAATCCCGTCAGCTGATCAAATGTCGAGGTAATACAGGTTTTTGTATTTTCTGCTGTTAAATTCATAAAACCGGCCAGATCCTGGTAAACCTCCGAGTCTGTCGACAATGCCAGAAAGCAATTCTGAAGCATACCGCTCTGCATCTTTGCATGCCGCCAGTCCAGAATTGATTTTATCGAAAGATTTTCTTCCATCATAAGAATCAGTTTGCTGATTCCACGTGCAAGATTTCCGGCCGTATCGTTCCAGTAAGGATCTTTTCCCTTTTCTGTTCGTGTAAAAAATAAACTCTGCAAAACATCATTCAAATGATTTGCGGCCTCTGCTCTTTTTCCACGCTTATATGCCTCCTGAGCACGCTCAAACGGATTCCATCGGTCCGGAGACTCCTGCGGTTTTCTCCAGTTTAGAACTACTTTTTGATATCCTTTCCGTTCCAGAAATTCTCCTGACTTGCGTACCAGTTCCCCCTTCGGATCCACAATCACCATCGATTCACCCGCCATCGCACACGAATAAATTAATGGAAGCACGAATTTCAGGGTCTTCTGGGAACCTGTGTCTCCAACAATCAGACCATGACTGTCACTGTAATCGGTATAGCAGATATCATTCTTTCGGAACAAAACGGGGCCTCCCCGAAAGGTGCCGCAGCTGGATTTTAACTCAAATGCTGCTAAATCTTCCATAAACTCCTGCTCATATCCCATTCTCGATTCTGAATAAACAAGACCATCTTTTAACATATACCAGTTCCTCCTCACCCAATTTCTGCACGAAATCCAATCTCTTTTTTCGGCATCTCTTTTTCCAGCAATCCGGATACGATTCTGATATCCTCCTCACCAATCTGTTTTTCTGCCTCTGACTGCATCAGCTTATCCAGCTGAATTTGCCTGAACAACTGCAATACCAGGGTTTCATTATCCAGCTGCATTTCCTTTCGTGTTTCCAGCAGCCCGGACAGCTTTTTCTTTGCTTCCTCCGTTACCAAATACCCGTTTCGTTCCGCATCTTCACAGAACAATGTCATACATTCCTGAATCTTCTTTGTTTCGCATTTTTGCCGGATCCAGAGCTGATTCTTGCTGAACTCGCCAAATAAAGCCTCCTGATACTTTGCGTTCTTCTCCGTTGGCATCAGGATTAAAAAGCATACCTCCCGATGTTCTCTGATAAAGTGCAGAAACTGTTCCAGACAGGGATTATACCCGGATCTGCTCCATTCCTCCGAACACTCCACAATCAGAATCCCCTGATACCTGTCATAGCAGTCCCGTGCAATACTGTAACTGTCCCGTAGATGATACATAAACTGTTCAGCCTTACCTGAATTTTCATAATACGGCATAAAAATTGAAAAACTCTTTAACGCCCCCTGGAACTGCATTACTTTGTCCATTTCCATCATGGCAGTCAGTTCGTTCGCATCTGCTTCAAGCTTACTGACCGATTCACCCCATAAATAAAAATTCGGGCAGGTTCCCGGTTCTATTTCGTTCATGATCTGAAATCCCTTTAATAATCTGCGATGTACCAATGCGTTTTCCTCCATCCTCTTTTCTTATCTATAAAAGGAATCTCTGCTTTTTCATTTTTCCCGAAAAAAATAACCCCGGGATTTATCCCGGAGCCATTTTTTCACTGCTTCTTCAGTCTGCTTTCTCAATATAAATCTCAAAGCTCTCAGACGGAATATCCGCCAAAGTTCCTTTCAGGCAGGATCCGCTTTCCTGCAGAGAAAGTTCCATCGTCTTTTCGTCGACAAATTTCAGATATACCTTAAAATCTGCTGCATTTTTTCCCTCTGCCTCAAACTGAAGCATCAGCTTATGGTTTTCTGCATCATATACAACATACGTGTTTTCGTCGTCCAGATCCTCCATCCGCAAAACTGTATTTCTGCTTTTTGCTGCCCCTCTGACTGCAGTCGCCAGAACAGGTTCAAACAGAAAAGCGTCCGCCTGGTTCTGAATCTGCTCTCCGATCAGAGAAATCTGATTCTGGATCCGTTCACATGTTACTCTGATTGCTGCAAGAAGTTTTCTTGCCGGTGCAGCAGCTTCTTCCCTGTATGCAGGATTCAAAACCAGATCACAGTCTATGCTGGTGGCTTCTGCTAATACCGCCATGATACAATAGCTCTCCATGCATTCTTTACATGATCTGATATGTTCTATCTGCTGTTCTTCTTCCGCAGTCAGAGCCTCATGATTACCAATTGCCTGTACCAGATGATAGATCTGATCCTCTGTTAAATGCATCATTTCTTCCTTCCCCCCTTAAACAGATTGTATGTTTTATCGCTTTCAACAATGTGATCTACTGCCCAATCCACCAGACGTTTATCTTTCTTAATTTCCCGATGTGCCAATTCTGTCACCGTTTTATGCATAGATTCCGACCAGTCGTCTATTTTCCTTTGGTCGTACACCTCGGTGTATACAACATCTTTTAAAAACATTCTTTCCGAATTAATGTATATCTCCAGCTGCATTTGCTTCCAGAAATGCTCCGACCATTGCAGCGAATCATACATCAGTTCCTGCATTTCTTCTTCCGACTGTTCACCAAGGATCTCCATCGTCTTTTCCTGCATATGTTCAAAAGCCCATGCGGCAGAAGCCCCCTTGGAATCGGGGATCGTCTCGATCCCATACATGATATGAAGAACATGCGGCAAAATACGTGCATAGTATAAAGCCAGAGCTCTCGGCGGCTCGGCTTTTGTATTCGTCATTGCCTGACAATACTTCTGCAAATATATCCCAAAAATATTTCTTGATTCCTCTGCAAAAACTTCTGATTCTGCTCTGTTTTTCTTGTTTGGATCTGCTGCCAGCTCACCATATGTTCCATCACTGTCCGGTAAATTCGCATCAAGATAAACCACTTCCATATAACTTTTTTGATCTTCTTTTCCTTTTTTACCTTTTTTCTTTACCTCTCTCATCTTTTGTTCATATGAGTTTTTTTTCTTTGCAATATCCACTGCTTTATAAGTATAAATCCCGCCACAATATTGGCTGAACTCCTTATGAAGTTCCCCAGTTTCTCTTTGTTTCTTTATCCGAGTCCAAATCCCCTGTCTTGCTTCCTGCATCGCATCCTCATAATTTTCTTTATCACAACAGCCTTTCTCCCTCAACTCACTTTTTACTCTGTTTTTGTAAATAGAATCCAGTACTGTAATCATTTCTTCAAAATCGGCTTCCGCATTGGAAATGAAATACCGTTCATAGAGTTCCTGTGCTCTTTGAAACTTTTCAGATCCAGGATTTTCATTATCTTGTGATGGTACCTTGTTTTTCTCTTGTTCCATAGTCTTTCTTCCTTTTTTTCTTGATTTAGTGACATTGACAACAGACAAAGCCTCCCCAAAACACTTCTTGTCGAAAAGGTTTCCATCTGCCATTTTTGCATTCCAGTGATTCCATAAATTTCCGGCTGTCATCATCCAGCAACTGATACGTATCCCCTCGGAACCATCCCTGTGTCCGCAACTCCTCAATCGTTACATTCTGCAGATATTCCTGCGCTTTTCTCAACGCAGCCGGCGGTTCATCTACTCCATTTGCATAATAATCATAAAATGCATCCATTAAAATAGCGGTCGCCAGATCATTTGCACTCCACAGACTGGATATCACATACTTTACTCCCGCCGCGGAAAACGCACTGACCATTCCATGAAATCCCGTACCCAAAAGTACTTCATTCATTCCAGACAGGCAGGAAGACAATACGACTAGCTTCGTTGAAGTCAGATCCTTACGGCTCACTTCATCTGCTGTCAATAGTCCATTTCCATAGACTGGATTTTCTACGCCTGTTCGATACCAGTTTTTGATTCCGGTAAATGCAAGACAGGATGAATACATCGAAATCTCTTGACTTTCCACGTCAAAATACCCATGAGTTGCAATGTGAATATTCTCATATCCATGCGCAGATAAAATGACATTCTTGGTTGCTGCCACACCCGTATATACTCTTCCTCCAGTTCTATTTTGGATTCGGTGCGTTTCCACTTTCGAAAACGGAAGTTTTGTCAGATTAGCCAGATCCAGCATTCTGTTCCGACTGGTTTCGTCTATCTTTTCCCTCTCCTGCTCCATTCTCCGCTCTCTTACTTCATATTCCGGGCTGCCGACAATCAATGTCTCCTTACTTCCCTGACCCTCGAAAGTTTCAAAAAGGAAGTCTCTTGCGCATTCTATCTTAATGCAGTTATGCCGATCTGCAATTCTTATTTTATTCTCGTCATACAGTAAATCAAATGGAATATTAAGCAGTTCGTCATCCGGTGCAAAGTATACCGTCTCATACTCTTCAATCTCTGACTGAACAGGAGAAATCACCGCACGGAAAAGACGATGCCGCAATGTCTCCAGCTCTTCGATCTCTTCTATGGACGCCTCTCCCTGAGAAATGCGCTGCATAATCAGAACAAAGTTTCTTGCATCCGCCTGAATTTCCATACCTCCTGAAACGGTTCTTCTGTGCATACTGCATCTGCCTGATTTTTTCGTTGTAATGTAGATATCAAATACAGCCAGATCCTCCTTTCTGTCTTCAACCTGCATCTGGCCATACTGATCTGCCGTCAGAAAATACTCTACAACTGCTGTATCATCCGGAATGGCATTCTGTACTGTTTCCAGAGAAATGTTCATAAAGTCGGTATTTTCTGGAAAACAGGCTGCAAATTCATTTTCCATGCTTCGCAGATCTTCCAGCTGTTTCTCATAATCCTTTTCCGCATCCCGAATCATATTTTCCGACTCCAGTGCTGCAACCGCATTCTGTGCTTTCCGTATCCGTTCCAGAAGTTCCGGCCGAACCGTATTCTTTTGAATCATGCGGTTTCTCTCCCGGCCCGCAAGAGATGCCAATGCTTTGAAGCGTAAAACCCATTCATATAATGCTTCGCTGTCCATAAACTGTCTTCCTGTCTCATAACAGCCATGAAATAACATCTGCACCGGTGCCAGAATCATGATTAACCTGGTATCATTCAGATATTTTACGTATGAATGCCATACATTCGTTATCTCATCCAGCGATCTTTCCAGATAGGAAAATCCTTCGGTATTTCTTCTATTTTTGCATAGAAATGTACTATAACTCTGGTACATCGCTGCTTTCTGAAGCGGTTGAATTCCACGATTTTCAATCTTGTCGACCAGACTCCGGAAAGATGCTTCCGCCTCTTCCTGCCCCAGATTCCATAACAGCAACGCTTTGCCGTATTCCATCATAGCAGTCTGCATCGCTGTAAGATCCAATATCTGACTCTCTCGCTCAATTCTTTGAATCGTCCGGCAAAAACACTTCTGCTCCTCTCTCTTTCTCGTACCGCTTTCCTGCTGCATAAAATAGAACATACAGATAATTGCAAATACCGCTTTTCCGCGCGTTATCGTTCCTGCCTCAGCACTTAAAATATCCGTACACGTCTCCACCAGAAGATCACTGAGATTCGTAAGTTCTTCCGGATCTGCCTGTTCCATCCTCTGCATTTGCAGTGCAACTGCCAGAGCATCCATCCGATCAATTGTCTCTTCCTTGATCGTCTGCTGCTCTTCTTCCTCCTCTGTCAGACGATACATCTCATCCAGCAGCGGATATGCTTTTTCCTGATCATTCTGCACATAATAAATCAACAGCAGATTGCTCTGTATATCTATGGTAGAAAGCATACTTTTCTCTTCGTCAGAGGCTTCTGCCTTCAGGGCCTGTAAAAAAGCATCTTCTGCCTGCATATATTCTCCCACATTCATATAAAATGCCCCCAGAAAATTCCAGGCCATACGCATGCTGGCACACGGTTCCCCTGTATCTTTATATTTCCGGCAAAGATGTATATACAATTCCAGATACCGCCGATACGCTTCCTGATTACTGCTGTGATCCGACATTTCCATTAACGCAAGACATAGGGTTTTCACCTCAAAAATCTGCAGCTGTTCCGGATTCTCCTGTTCTTCAAAGTCTCCAGATTCTATCCGATCGACGAAATGCAGTAACTCTTCTCTTCCTTTGCGTCCTCTTGAACAAGAAAATTCACAGATAGCCCATCCCCGCTTTGCCAGCTCTGTGTAATAGTTTTCTTCTCCCAGACTGTTTTTTCGAATCTGCAAACACTGTTCAAACGCATGCATGGCATCTTCTGCACGTCCCAGATTCTGCAGGCTGTTTCCATAAAACCAGTAAAAATCACCCGCATATAGAGAAGTGTCATCCGTAAAAAGCGGCTGTTCTGCATCGCCAATTCTGCAGACAGCTTCAGGACTATCTCCACCTATCTGTGAAATAGCCCTGACTATTACTTCTTTATGATTTATATTCGCACGTTTTCGGCTGTAAGTGCAAAGAGCCTCCAGCACTTTGACAGCTGTTCCGTTTTTTCCAATGTTTTGCATATATGTAGCCGTACCCATGAATAGAAAAAACATTTCCATAGGAATACCCACAGCTGCTGTCTCTGCTAAATTCCAGCTGTAATTTTGCTCTATGATGCACCAATCTTTCTCCAGGCATATAGACTTTAACAGATCATATGTATCGCTTCTTACCGTTTCAGAGATCGTGCTCTCATATTCAAAACTTTGTACATGCGAAACAAGTTCTTCGATGTCTTCTTTCACCTGTTCGACCAGATCCCGAGATCCCTCACGAATCAGTTTACATTCTGCTTTTATCCGTAGGGAAAACAGCGAAATAAGGACGATGTCTTCATCGTCCTCTTCGCTGGAAGTGTCTTGGTCTGGTTCCTCATCTGTTTCCTGTATCACCGCCGCAAGAGCTGCAATGAACCGGTTCAGTTTTTTCTCTTTTTGAGCTTCGATGAGCTTGGTGAGGGATTCATATTCCTGTTGTGCTTTCATCAGCTTGACCTCCCTGTATTATAGGTATTTTTCTGCTGTCCTTTCATTCGCTCTATGTTCTGACTGCGTTTTTATCTTTTTAACATAAGTCTCAGCTGTATATACCTGACTGCCCCAAGCAGAAACATAATTAAACCGATAACATATCCGACGATCAGATATACCACAAACAGAACCACTCCGATTGCAATATTTCCGGAGAAAAAAGCTCCAATAGTTGTGAATCCAAACCAGTTTTTCAAAAAATTCCATCCCCATACGTAGGCTGCAATAACGATAATCCAGTCACCACTGCCTCCAAACAGCATCGCAAGCAGTCCAACAACAATGATCAATACTGTGAGTAAAATTCTAGGCTGAAGATACGTCAGCTGTTCTTCCGGGGTATTTCCAAATAATCTCTGAAACATATTTTTTCCTTTCTGAATCGTATTGGATTCTCTGCATTTTCCTGTTATTTTTCCGTCATCTTTTCATAACTACACACACCATCCCTTCTTCCATAGGCGCTCCGTGTCTTTCATTCCGGAAAGCTATCATTGCTTCATTATATAATTCTCTGTTAATATCATTTTCCCGACAAAAACTTTTAATTTATTGCTATTTAATTCAAAACAGAAGTTTCTTCTATTGCTTCTATAATTTCCTGATAGTCGCAAAGTCCATTTCCTACATATCTTCCCTTTTCACTATCATATTGTGCATCCTGAAATATTTTTACTTCTTTTTCCGTGTCATAAACTTCATTCAGTTTTCTCTCATATTCTTCTGATGACACCTCTTCATTTTCCCAGAAATACCGATAAACAGGCATTCCATCGTCACCATATTCTACTTTTGAATTGTCTTCTGCTCCATATTCTACTTTTGAATTGTCTTCTGCTCCATATTCTCCGCTATAAAGCAGGACAAAATTTCCATTTTCCAGGGTATATATTTTGTCATAGTATTCATCCATATGTCCGCCGAAATCCCGGAACAGATTTGCTCCTTCTATATAACGGAAACCATAATTATACATTTTCTGCTCTACAATCTCCCCATTGAAATAGCTGAGTATTGCATCTCCACCTGCTGTGCTTCCGAAATTAATATACAGTTCTGGAAGTCCATCCCCGTTCAAATCAAGGAGTTTATAAATCTCCCTGTGTGTTCCTTTTTCCGGATCTTCTATTTGCGTATTGGTTTCGATATAATTTAAATATGCACTTTTCCAGGAATCTTCCTGGTCTGTTTTTTCACCCGTTAAATTCTCTAACGCTTTGGCTATACCTTCTCCCTCTGGCCAGTTATTGAGATACCAATCCTTTAAATTGCCATTCTCATCAGCATCAAGCTCAACATAATAAAGTTCTTCCTCTATCAGAGTAAGATAGGAATGGCCTGACTCAGATTCAGTATATGTTACCCATCCATTTTCCGTTAAAGCCTGCTCAGCTTCCGTCATGCTGTCTCCAAGGGCTGTTCCATATAACGTTACGTAAGACGCTCCCTCATTCTTCATGCTGAATATGTTATTTTTCCACTCTACATAAAAGTCATCGACCATATAGGATTCCGAGTCCGGGAACTGCCAATAATCCACTGGCTGCATCGCCAGCAGCTCTTTCAGCTGATCATACGATTTTAAGTAATCACTGACTTCGATCGTATCGTGGACCTCCTCCACCTGGAAGATATTATTTATCGCATTATAGCACTTAACCAGCACTTCTATCTGGCTGTCGTACCATTCATCCGTTTTCATGCCATTTCCGCTGAAATACTCCTGCAGCCATCGAAATGAAGATACTCCCTCGGCATCTTTCATGAGCAGCTGATGTACAAGATATTCTCCACGCGCATGATTCACGATCAGACTCTTATAGTAATAGCATTTTTCATTTAATGCATTCACCTCATCTGCTGTCGTATCATTTGGCACTTCCACCGCTTCACTTGCTTTCAATAATGCATCTGAAATATCTGCAACAACTTTCATTTCCTGATAGCGATTATATGTATTATTTGTTCCAGCTGCTAAATTTCCCGCATAAATCATAACGTTAAACGCCAATTTTGCATCTGAAAAATTTTCTGTAATTTTAATCGCTTCATCTGCAAAAAATTTGACCGAATCATCCGTATTATAAACATCAGATTGTTTTAACAGTTCAACTCCTAAATTTTCATAAAAAATCTTGGCTTCATATTCGGCCACTTCTTCACTTATATCTGCCAAACATTCCAATCTTTTCTCAAGCAAACTATCGCTTGCCTTTTTTAATTCACCAGCCACTTCTTTTAACTCTGAATTCTCACTGTATGAAACAATTGCATCCAGAAACATCGTTGATTCTGCATAATCCTGGAATATCGTTTCATAATATTTAGCAATTTCCTTACTTTTAATAACAGTTGATGTTCCATCAAATATCTTTCCCACTATATCATTGATAGAACCAATAACTCCTGTCTTTCCTACAAGCTCATTTGCAATCTCCATCGCATTCCATGTGATGTCTTCCGTATCTTTAAGATGATCAAATCTACTCTGTTCGGAAACCTGTTCAACAACATTTCCTGTCTGCATACTGATTAAGCAGCTGAGTATTTCCGCGTATCGTTTTTTATCCGGGTATTCCTCGATCATTTTCGAAGAAATATCCAACGCCCACGTAAATGCATGATCCGCATTAATTTTATGCATCATCTTCCAATAGGCAATTCCCTCATCCGAACATAAACATTTTTCAAATAACGATTCATTCTCTGTATAATTTTGAGCAATGCTTTCTATTTGGCTTTCACTGTAATAAACTTCTTCATCCGACGCCTTAACATTCTGCAGCGTCATTCCTGCTGTCATACTGATGATCAACATTGCAGCCAGTATTCTCTTCATACCCTTTACTCCTCCGCCAGTGCGTTGATTGCGTCTGTAAATTCTTTTTCAAGTAACTGGTTAATGGCCTCTTCCTTATAAATCACTGTTTCTCCATTCTCAACAGTAACTCTGGCCGTAATCTCAGTTTTACAGGTTTTAAATTTCTTTTGCTGCAAAGCTTCCTGAACAAATTCTTCCGGATCCTCTGATTCATTCGCTTCCAGATACAAACTCTTGTAATCCGGGAATTCTACACTTAACTGCACCGTTCCCTCGGTTTCCGTATCCATTTCGGTTTCACCAGTTTCTACTGTGATGCATTCTTCATTGAGTTCCCGCAGATCCTTCGGTGCTGATTCACTCACGGTTTCTGTAGTGCTTTCGCTTTTTCCGCATCCCCAAAGCATGCTTGCACACAACAGCATTATAAAAATACGTTTTATCTTTTTCATAACTCTCTCTCTTCCTTCTAAAACTACTTTCAGGCAATTATCTATTGCAAAAGAAATTTCTCTTACTGCAAAGACATCCCTGGATTGGTAAAATCAAATCCAGGGATGTACACATAACATATCTTCTGCTAATTTGTGGGAAGCCCTGATTTATCAATTATTATGGGGCTTGACAACTCCTGAATGGAGCATCATTTTCTTATTTATAATGGAAACAACCATTTCTATCGCTCGGATTATTATATCCGCCGTAAGAACCACGGCAATATACTCTACCGTAGCGATCCGTATCATTCCAGTCTGCATAGACACAATCAGAACAGTTGCCTTCAAAAGTTCCTTCCGGAATCTCAATAGTCTGGGTGCTCTTCATTTCTTCTTTCATCTTATTATCTCCTTTTCAAAAACTATTTTCAAAATCCGCCACACACATGACCGGATCTTCAGCAACAATCAAATTGCTTCCGTCTAAATAGCAACGATATGATATGATTTTTTTATCCGGCAGCACAACAATCGGAAAGAACAACTCTTTCTTGGATTGTGGCATTGCCTCTAATATCTTTTTAATATATACTTCATCTCCTTTAGACAGCGATGATACCCCGTAGAAATGAGTATGAAACAGACCATAGAACTCAATCCCGCTTTTACTCCATTCCACGAGACAGCCATTAAGCATTACAACATTTGGTGTATAATGGCATCTTCTAAAATCGTCCTCTTTTCCGTCATCAAACACAATCTTTGTGACAATTCCATTCTGTCCACCTAACATACCACCAGTCTCAGGCATGTGATCAGGAACATTCTCGAGTATTTTTGTATAAACTGACTTGACCATTTTCATTTCTATATCCTCCCCACCGAACCACTCTTACAACTAATAGGTCAACGAAAAGTGCACAGTTAATGCAGAAATCAAATGTCGGGCAGAAACCTCCTCCGAATAATCACTCTCATTACCAAGGTATCCAGGCTATTGAAAAACTATCGGATATTTTTCTATATAATACCGGAGAATCAAGTGCTTATTATCTATATCTCCGTGAATAAACTTTTCCCAATAAAAATTTTGATTTTTTCTATGCTGTGCCTGTTCATTTCTATAAAATCCTCTCAATTCCCGCTAAAATGCGGGGATTTTTGATATGCAGTACTCATGTTTGAGGACTTAGTAAATAATTAGTTTAGATTTTTCTCGTTTATAAACGAACAAACTATCACCAGCGCAACTCCCGTTACAACACTTTTTACTTCTCTTTGAATTATAATCTACCTCTGTTCTAAATAAGTTGCTGCTGCAAAAAATGCTGTCGCCTTACTATAATTTAATGACAATTCTGCATATTGTTTTGATTCAATCCACATTGAAATCATCTGAGTATATTCTGTATAAGCAATATCCACTGTACTGGATTTTTCTCATTTAATGAATTAAATAAGCAATCACAAAATACAATAATGCAGACACCAACGCTTTTCCAGAAAGATCTTCACCTTTTTTCCAAAGTTTTGAAAACAACGTGGCCACAAAAACAATGATCCATCCACTGGAAAATATTTGCATCCAATAAGCTACTTGTGCGTAAGTGTCCCGACCCGCAGTTACAAATTCCCCATTTCCAACAAACCAAGCTAATGCGACGTAAATCAAGCCAATATTTCTACATTTGGATGATATCGTCTTCATCTGCCCATTCCATCTGCTTTCATCATTTATAAAACAAATTAACATGTTTGATATGATTGCAATAAAATTAAGTGCTATTCCTGTTCTTAGTGCTATATTATAAAACATACTTTTTCCCTTTTAAGCTTCTTATTTTTTTCTTATTAACTTAGTAACTATTTCTTGAACTTTATCCAAAACGTACCAAAGGTTGTTTGATATTATGGAAATAAACTTCCGAATTCCTGCTACTATCACCTGGATATTAACAGCAGCACAATTCCATATTTGTTTTATTCCTTCTTTTACATGAATATTAGTGCTAATTCTGCCTGGTAACTCCTGTAGTCCCACACTAAAATACACAAAATTTGGTACTATACATGAAAAGACGGTAGAAGCTACTGCTTTTTGTATCACTAAAAGATTTTTTTTCGCATGTACTGCTATTATTATGCCATTTTCTTTATAAAATCTTTGCAGATTTTGGAAAATTCTCTTCTGGTTTATCTGACCAAATTCTTTTATCTGCAGAACTCGAAGCAGAAAAAGGACTGCCGCAGCTATCAGCAAAAAAGAAACTATATTTATACATTTACTAATAGCAACTCTTCTTTTATTCTCAAGAGACCTTTTTCTTCTTATTGCTATTGTCTGGTTTATTACCTTCCGCTGGTCATATACAATCTGGTTATCTGGTATTTCTATCTTTTTTTCATTATTGCTTTTTTCATGTTTCATCATAATATAATTTGTTTAACCTTCTGCACGATTTATTCTGCACCACTCACATTCTCCCTTGTAATTCGAAGGCATATAGTGCCCACATTCACATTTTTTTAAAGATTGGAAATATTCTGTAAGCGCATTATAAAATTCCATGGCATCTGGTCGAACGGTTGGATCCTTGGCTCCTCCAATAAAAGCGCGTTCAAATAACTTCCGCAATTCTTGAGAAAGCATTTTGTATTTTGGTGCATACTCTGGTGCTTTTTTGAAAAGGAAATGACGTACAAACACGAATTCTCCTTTTTCTGCCGCATGAAATTGATCAATATCGATTGACGATACATTTTTCGATGGATGCTGTGAAATCGCTTCCATGTTAGCCATAGATGCAAACGGTGAACTTCCATTCATCAAAAGTGCAAAAATGTGATAAGCCATTGCATAAAAATCCGTATATTTATTAAAAATAGGATCTGTCTCTTATACACATCTCCGAGCCCA
>ENA-OZXN01000063-OZXN01000063.1-human-gut-metagenome-genome-assembly--contig:-NODE-63-length-34108-cov-6.303439_pt1 | contig 34108 bp, 44 predicted proteins | sample MGYA00244857_ERZ654098 | MGnify/ENA primary metagenome ERZ654098 (study PRJEB26926, sample SAMN06165225) | human gut metagenome | biome: ENVO:00009003; feature: ENVO:2100002; material: ENVO:00002003...
TCTCGTGGGCTCGGAGATGTGTATAAGAGACAGGATTTGATGTCTTGTGACTCCGGTAAGACGTTGTGTCATCGATTATCCGTTCACGTGATGACAAATTCCTCCCGAGAGGATTACAAAACAATCTTGCTGGATATTTCCTCTATTGCATGCACGACATCCTGCGAGTCGGGCCGGAAATATACCCGTTCAATCTCTTCAGAGTCATGCCCTACAATAAAACGGCACAAGTCCGCCGGCACCCCTGCCAACCGCAAAATCGTCACCGCGGTCGCCCTCAGGCTGTGAAAGCTTTTTTCAGACAGCACGCGCTTGTCTCCCTTCCCTTTCCTTTCCCCGGCAGAAATGATGCCGTGTTTTTTCAGAAGTCCGGTAAACTCAAGAGAGAGCTTGCTGGACTTCCCGCCGCCTTGTGCGTGTTTCATGGCGGCCAAAGGGAACACAAATTCATTGATGGAATATCTCTCCCTCTCTTCCAAAATCTCTTTCAGCGGTCGGATGATGGGCTTGTTCATGCGCCGCTTGGTTTTTTGTGAGGTCATGGCAATCAGTCCACCGTCAAGGTTGACCTGCTCCCATCTGAGGGTGGCAATATCGCCCAAACGCTGGCCGCCCGTATAAAGGCATACCCGTATCATGTCCGGCCATTCACCCGGTAAAATTTCTACCAGCCTCTTGACTTCTTCCACGGTGAACGCGTTGCGCTCCTGTTTGTCGTCCTGCTTTTTTTTCTTGTCCAGCCTGGCTCCCCTGAAAGGATTGGAGATGATCAATTCTTTTTCGACAGCCTGATTGAACGCGCAGGAAAGAGATTCGAGATACCTTGATACTGTACCGGATGACACGCGCTCCATTTCTGTCTCCGCAAACCGTCTCACGGTGTCTTTGTTGATGGAGGCTATGGCTTGCCCTCCATCATTCCCCAGGAACAAAATAAACTGCTTGATGGCCTTCCCGTCTCTTTCGTGTGCCTGAATCTTGCCGGATCGTGATTGCAGCCATTCATGGAGATACGCTCCAACGCTCACGGCCTTTCTGCCAAGGCTGGCCGCCTGAACATCTCCGCCAGCGATAGCTTTGAGCCGCTGCGAGTCAACAAAGCCGGTCTTGTGTCCATGCTCAAGCTCTTCGGCAATAAGGCGAGCCCTGGCCTCGTTTTGCGCTATGACCGCTCTTTTGTTTGCCCCGGGAGGAATAACCTTTGGAACCACGTCGATACGAGTGGTTTTCCTGACCTCTTTGCCGTCCAGCGTCTTGAAGACGGCCACCCATTTATTGCTTCTTTTGATAATTCCTGCCATATGAACTGTACAATTTTTAAAACTTGTACAGCCACTTGTACAGCAACCTTTCCGTTTTCTGTGGTAATGTAGCGTAATAAAAAAGCACGGAAACCTTGTAAAATCAGGCTTTCCGTGCTCTAGCGTAATAAAAAAGTGGCGGAGCGGGAGGGATTATATTTATTGATTATAAATATACTTATGAATATAATGTTCAGCTTTTTGTACAGTTCCTTTCCTACCCTCAGGGTCATGTTGTTGATATCAACAAGATGATCAATTTTCTTTCTGGTGAAAACGGCAGCGGAATAAGGCATCCATGACGCGGGCCCGGTTTGCTTTTGGAATATGGGGAGGACGGGGGCTTCCCACGGTTACAACGTCAAACCCAACATATTTTTCCGGGGCGACCGAAATGCTGAACCAGTTCCATGCCGACCAGCGGCCAGCCCTGTTTTGGGGCGTCCAGGGGGGGATAATTCTCCCCTTGCCGACCCCAAAAAGTTCAATGACCGTGTGCCCGATGGTAAGATCCTCCGGAGCGTTGTCCGGCAGATCTGCTTGCATCAGCACTTCCGCGGCTCGTTTGGCGGCCAGTCCGGTCATGGCATAACACAGACCGTAGAATTGCCGGCTATCTGCTCCCGAGGCGCACCAGTGAGCCCCCGTTTCAGACATGTCCCTGATCCATGCTCCGTTGAGCAGCGCCGTATCCGAGTCGATTTTGACGACGATGTCATCGTCCGCCGCTTCGCCGGCCAGCATGGAGATAATGCCCCGGACGCATTCCGGACCGCGCAGGTTGCCGTAGCGCGGGAAGCTGGTTTGACGATACCGCGCTCCGGCTGCCAGAAGCGCCTTTCTGGTGCGTTCCGGTACGGGGTCGGCCTCATCGTCCGCCACGGTAATGACGGCTTCAGGGAGGGCTGCCAAGGCGCACCGGACGCAGGCTTGCGCCTCATCCGCGTCTCCGGCATAGGTGAATAGATAGATTCTGATCATCGTATTGTCTGGTTAAGCTGGTCCGTAGGGGTAGAAGGTGCCTCCGAAGACCGGGATCTGGATCATGCCCAGGGCGTATTGCGTGACCTGGTCTTCGTTGATGTCGGCAACCTGAAAAGCATAGTCAAAGTTGACGCCGGGTTTTTCCTTGGCGAGCATGATCGGGTACACCGTTCCCGGTATGCCTGACATTTCCGCGCTGGTTAACTTGGCGTCCTGGTCGAAGTGGACATTTATCCAGACCTCCCCGCTGGTCATCGGGAGTTTCACCCAGGAGGAGCCGGAGCCGCCGTCTCCGGTCGGGTAGAATCCCAAGAGAGAGCCGTTGAGGTAGAGAGCGCCGGGTTTGATGCGAGCATCGGTGATGTTTCCTTCTGTGTCCTTGGTCAGGCGCACCTGGAAGCCGTATTCCGGCGCAGGAGCTTCAGACCCGGTGGCGGTCGTAATCTGTTGTCCAATGGTCGGAGATTCCGGCTTGGGGTCGTAGGTCAGGTCAATTGGTTCCGGCGCTCCCTGCATGTTTTCCAACGCGGAAGAGGCATCTGAAATAACATTCACTTCATTAAGCTCAAGTAAATCTTCGATTCCAAGTTGAGACGGAGAGCCGTAGGAAAGTTCAATAACGTTGGTCTGCAAGTCACGGCTTACGGTCTGCACCATGGTATTGATAGTTTCCCATTCCGGATTGCCGCCAAGCAAGGAAACACGGCGCCCCATGTATTGCCAGTATTGAGCCCCCCCGCGAGCCGCAAAGGAGATAGACCCGTCATAGGGAAGTTCCTGCATGGATTCCCACACCGTTCTTGCTATGTCGGCATAAGGTATTCCGTCATTGGGTCCGGTAGAGGGTCCGTCTTCATCGTTTGACGGCTGTTCGCCGTTATAAATGCCGTCAATCGGATAGGTAGCATTGGGGCGGTCGAGTGTCACCAGGTCCACGGAAAATTCCTGCCAGAAACAAGGCGTGTCTCCTCCTCCAATTACTCCGATGTTCTTAAATTTTTCTCTCCACTTGGCCGGGGCATTTTCCGGAATGGCTAGACGCTGCTTGATGGTGGTATTGCACCATTTAGGGCGCAGGGATTTTGTGTGAATCTGCCCGTCTGTAAGTTCGTATGCGGTTGCCGTGGTGTCGTACCCCTTGGGTTTTTCCTCTTCCGTGCCTTCCCATGCCTTGGGAGTGACGACCCGGTCGGAATAGGTCACAAGCTGCCCTGCCGGGATGTCTTTCATCCACGGGAAATGGTGTGCCCAAAAGCTGTTGATCATGTCCGCAGCGTCAATGCGGCGCCCTTTGACAATCATCTTCTGATAAGCCAAGCTGCCGGATCTGGAAGTCTTTACGGGCTGGGGTTCGGAAGCGGAACCGCCTGACTCATTGTAATTGGAGAAATAAAAGTCAGAGGAGACGCGATAGACGATCGAATGCGGCAGCGTAGGGTCGCCGTCCGACGGGTACTTGGAAAGGTAGGAGACGCGATAGCCTGAACTGCCGGTAGATTCTGCCACAATCGCAACACAGGGGGGAACAAGGTCGCCTCGCGGTGACAGTGATACGTCTATGCTTTTGACTGTGGCGGAGGGTTGCAGCGGCAGGGAAATAGGGTCGAGAGAATCGTAGTCCGTAATGATGAGTTTCGGTTTCTCTCCCGTATAGTCATAATAACTGACCATACGCGGAGACCAGCGCCGGATGGACTGCAGCAGACTTTGAAGAGTGTCGCAGGATGCATTCCACGGTATCAGCTGCTTGTCGTCTCTGATGCGCAGCTCATAGATGGCTGGGTGGTGCTTTGCCATGTCAAGCACGCTGGACAAAGCGCCGCTCAGGTTGACCTTGGGAATAATACCCTCTACGCCTTTACGGGGGAAAAGCCCGAACGTCGGCTGCCATCCATTTTCCAAGGCATAGCAATTAGCGAGGTAATACCAGGGGTCGGAAAAAACAATCCTCCAGGACCGCTGGCTGCCGCTGTATACTTTTTCAATATTGGACACCAGCCCCACTAGGATGACTTGTCCGTTTTGGGAGATGGTGACGGTATCGAATTGCTTGTACGGCAAAGTTTCCCCAAGCGTCCTGACGGGGTAAACTGCCGTAATGGTGGACGTGGAGAAGCTCTGTTGATCGTGCGTGAGGCTTGATGGCTTGAGAGCCAGCAAGTCATCTATGGTAATGTTATGGTTCCTGCTGCTTGAGAATTTGGTTGGTTGTTGACAATATTCTTCTGTCTGTGTTTCAGGCTACTGTTTTTTTTGCTTGTCTTTGACAATCTCTTTTCCCGGCTTTATTTATTTTTTGGCAAGTAAAATATACAGCGTGTACCAAAGTACAGCCACTACGGCACCTCCCAGAATATAACCCATTCCAATACCAATTAACCCTGCTTCAAAACTTACAATCCCCATAATGAAGCCCCCTCCTATCGATAGGGTTGCGAGAAATATAAGGACTGTGGAAAGAAAAGAATTACTTTCTTTGCGATTTGGAAGTTTCTTAGTAGAATAAGTTGTTTTATTGCTTTCCCTTAGTAATTCATCAGCCTTGAACCATTTATTTGTTCCTTCTGCGCAAATTAATGTTTCAGGTCCTATGACATGATTTTTAATTAAAATTTGTAGTTGCCTGAATGATATGGGGCCTTTGACAACATTCCCGCAGAAGTAGAAATATTTCATGGCAACATCATACATCATGATAATTTTTCTTCAATGTTTTCTGCGCCGTAATCCTCCAATATTATTTTGAGCTTGTTTTAGCTCTCGAGTTAACTGATCGATTCGTGCCTGCTGAACTCTTAATTCTGCCGCTTGTTGATTAACAAGGGAAAGAGCTTGTTTCATATTTGTGGTAAGTCCATTCAGAATTGAGGTGTTTTGAATTCCTTGCTGCCTCAAAGCATCTCTAAAGGCAACTCCTATTTGTGTATATTCTGCTGAGTCAATTATTCCATCTGCCGAGGCGTTTTTAACCTGATTCCGAATAGCCTCCGAAGCGGCTCTAACCATCGCTTTCTGTTGCTCACTGGCAGACTCCCCTGCAGCAACAACTAAACGCTCCAGTTCAGCAGAAAAATTATCCTTATTCTTCTTCAGAGCATCTTTTTTGGTTTCTATTTCTTTTTTTCTGCCTTCGATTTCATTCTCGGTATCCTCTTTTTCTGTTTCTTCACGGATTTGCCTTCTCTCCTGAGCTTGAGACGTCCTACCGCGTTGTATATCAACAGCGGCTTCCGAGGCGTTTTTTCTCTTTACATCAGATAGCTTTCGCGTTGCTATTTCTTCATCATTCTTTGCTGATATTAAAGACTTTTCCGATTCTTCATATTCTTTTTCAAGAGTTTCTACGGTTTCAGCATAAGATTTATAGGCATTCAAATAACCTCCATCTCCAAAAGTCATATCACCCAAATTAAAACCTTTATCCTGAAGAGAAATGTCACTTCTCTCTATGTTTCCTTGAATATCAAATATTTTTGCTCTTCTAGATTCTGCGTCGCTAGGTCGGTATTTATCGAGCAATGCATACACCAATTTATTTGAAATTTCTTCTCCATTTACAAACTCATTAGCTGTATCATAAATAGATTTATCACTTACATTCCTATATCGTAAGGCTCCGGAATCTCTTTCTTTATCTCTATACGATTTTAAAGCTCCATATAAATCATTTATTAAAGATTTTCTCATTTCACTTAAAGAAACTTCTGACGCCCTTCTTTCTTCAAGAGACATGATATCGTAAGAATTAGATTTTGCATTTTGGAGTGACTCTTGAGCTTCTCTTGCGGTACGAGCTGCATCAATTCTCTTATTGACTGCGTCGGACACATCTAATTTTGCTGATTCTTCTCTTTCATTTCTCCTTCTTGCGCGGCTATCTAATTCGATGCCTTCTAACAAGCGAGCTCTTCGACGCTCAGCCTCGGCGCCTTCACCTAATTTCCCATTAGCAAAATCTTCCTCTACTTTTAGGCGGGCGATCTCTGCTTCATCGTCATTAATTCCAGATTCTAAAGCAATCAACTCTTTACGATAATCCAAAGAATATTTTAATGCGTTAGCTTCTTCTTTACGATAATCAGCTATTTTTTTTGCACTATCTATTGCCGCCCGTAATATTTGTTCATTGTTGTTTTGCCGAGAAATTTCACCAACTTCTTCTTTTAACTTTTTGAAAGCCTCTCTTTCTTCTTCAAGTTTTTTAGTCAAATCAACTGACTTCTCTTCCGTCGAGGAAAGCCACTCGTAGAGCTTCGCGCCTGCAAGCGTGGCGAGGGAGAGAGCGCCGGCCAGGCCCGCCCCGCCGCCGAAGCCTATTACAAGGCCCGGAATATTATTCAGGATGCCCTTGATGCCGTATTGAACGTCATCCATGAAGTAGGCAACCTGCAGCATCCCCTGCCCCATGTTCTTGATGCTCTTGGTCGCCTTTTGACTGCCTTTGTCGAGCTGGTCTGTGGATTTATTCAGGGAGTCAATCTTCTGCTTTGCTTCTTCCACGCCTTTTCCATCCAGCGTGGACTTGAGGTTGATTTCGATTTCTTTCTTGGTAGCCATGGTGATATTGGTGGGGGGTTATCGTTGAGTGTTGGCTTCTTCGAGGGCGAAAGCAGGAAGTTTCCCGTCCGCGAGGCTGGCGCGGGCGTCGTCCACGCGTTTTTGGAAGTATTCAAGCATCATCATATCCCGGAAGATGATGCCGAAGGCTTCGGAAGGGTTGACGCCGGCTTGTCCGGCAGCGGCAAAGACGCTTTCCCGCAAGGCTCGCGTAGCCTGGTCCAGGGAGGGGTTCTTGAGGCAGGCTTCGGCGAATTCTCCGAAAAGCCGTTCCATTCCGTTTTCAGGTTGAGTGGATTGGTCAGTCATGATTGGTGGTATGTTAAAAAGGTGTTGTTATCCGATGTATTCGATGTCCAGTGATATGGCCGGCATCACGGCAGGCGTGGTGATTGCAGCCGGATAAGGCTGATAGGCAATGCCGCCCCAATCGTAGGCCGTGATATTCTCAATTTTGGTGTATACGACGGCGCCGGGCTGGAAGATGAGCTGCATCCCGGCTTCCACCTTGGGCGGCGCCGGGAAGGTGAATGTCGCCTGCTGGCTGGCGGCGTCATTAACCGCGGCGTTGCTGGTAGCCAGCAGCGTTGTGGTGGACCCATCCTCATTGAGGACGTACAGCGAAAGGGCAGCGCTGATGTTGTTGGCGCTCCCGCGGGCCACGGTGACGGATTTGATGGAGGCTGCCGGCGGCGGATCACCGTCTACCTGTTCTCCCCACTTCATCCGGTATTGCCGCCAGTTAAATGTTCCCAAGGCGGCAATCTTGGCAGGATCCCCTTCCAGGAAGACGGGAGAGCCCACCGTTTTCTCCTGGGGCGTGGCTGCCGCCTGGGTGATCTCAATGAGAGGAGCGATTCCGGTTCCGTCCTGGGAAACTGTCAGATAAATGCTTTTTTCTTCCGTAGTTTCGTTGGGAGGCACTGTAACCCGGAAGGAGCCATTGTTGCCGTTGATGATGTTGGAGATGGAGATGCCGTCGTTCTCAAAGGCTTTCCAGCCCTGCCCGATTTCGCCCGGGTTGAAGTAGGAGACGACGGAGAACGCATATTGTCCGCCGGCAGCCGGGACGGAAACCGAGGAAGGAGTCACGGAGAACACCCAGGCTGAATTGTCGGGAACCCGGTCCGTGAGCGTCATGTTGATGGATACCAGCAGGCACAAATAACCGTCTTCCGGCGACGGAGGAGGAATGAAGTTCTCCGTTTCAAATTGGTAGCCGGCAAGGACGGACGTGAATCTCCATTGAGGCTGGTCGGCAAACTGCATGTACAGAGTGCCGTTCTGGTTGGTTGCCATCCAGACAGCCAGGTTTTCCTGATACCTGGCCATTTCTTCGTAGTCCTTAAACCAGCGGTAAAAGGCAAAGGTGCGGTGTTCTACGGCAGACCCCAATCCTTCCGCAAAAGCCCTCGTGCCGTCCACCAGGGACGTTTCAAAGACTTCTATGTCTCCGCCGAACCGGGGAGGCTCCGGCGTGGCATCCCAGAGGTTGAGGAGTTGGAGCGTGTTTCCGGCTCCGGAAACGTACCATGCGGAGTATGGGGCCTCGTAGATCATGATCGTCTACAGCTTGGAATAGGCCTTCACTCCTTCCGCAATGGCTTCCGCAATGGCTTCGGGATGGTCCTTCATAAGGGCGGCATTTTCAGGATTGGTGATAAAGCCGCATTCGCACAGCACCCACGGGCAGCGCGTCCTTTTCAGGACGGCCAGCCCCGGACGGGCCAACACCGTGCAGTCCCGTCCTGGGAGCAGCCGGGCAAGAGGTTCCGCGATGCACATGGCAAGCCGGCTTCCCTTAACGCTCCCGGGATAGAAGCACACATGGGCGCCGTGAGCTTGCACATTATCCGATGAGTCACAATGCAGGGAAATCCCGAAGTCGTAGCCGCCTTCGTTGGCGGCCTTGATGGTGGCGTTCAGGTCGTCCGTGTTGCTCTGGGCCGGAAAGTCAATTACGTCCACCTGGGCGCCCAGCTTTCTGAGCATAGGCGCGAGGCGTTCCGTAATCGTCGCTGCTACGGCGTGTTCTTCAAACCTGTTTCCACGGGCTCCGGTGTTGTTGGCATGGCCTATATCAATGGCTATTTTCCTGGGTATTCTCCTTTAATTGATTGGTTATTAATATGTATGAACTTGTAAGAAAAACTTTACAGTTGACTATTTTTCAAGCTTCCGCTCGATATTCTCTATTCTGACGGCAAGAAGCTGAATAGCCTTTGCCGTCTCTACCTGGGCCTGCGTCTGCATCGTCATCAGATCGCAAAGTCGGTCGTTGTGATGTCCCATGACATCTCCGATGTACCAGCACGCCCCGCCGCAAATGACCAACGACAGCATGACGCAGGCAAGCATGGGTGAAGCCTTGGCAAAATCCAGGAAACGCGCCGGTACTTCGGAGAGTTTGCACATGGTTATTTTTTGCTGGGGATTACCTGCACCACGGGCTCAACTTCCGTCTTGGGCTGGGCCTGGGAATAGGAGATATGCCCCTGCTCAATGACGAGGCAGGAACCGTCCTTGCAGACCTCGGTGCGTCCTGGCGTCACGTCTACGGAGTGCCCGCAGCCCTGGAAGAGAGATAAGCCGAGCATCCCCACAGCGGCGGAAGCCAAAGCCAGGAGAGCTTTTTTCCACCAGGTGGAAGCCCCGGAAGCCTTGATGCCGAGATAGTCTTTGATGTCCTCAACGGCGTGCTTGCCGATGATGGTGAGGGCCTGGTCTGCGACGTGATACCACGCTTGCCTGACATAGGCCGGTTCATCTTCCCAGCCCGTTTCTTTCGGGGCGTGGGATATGGCGGATTGGTACATGTTGTACATTTCCTTGGCTATCGCCTCGGCATGATTGCATTGATTATTAGTAGTCATATGATTATGTTGTTATTGGTGAAGTATTTGAAAAATGCCACGGCGGCGGGGTCCGTGATGATGAATTCCGGGTAGTCCGCAGACGTGAATGTCCGGCGCCCACCATCCGCATTGACGGCCTCAACCGTAAGGATCACCGCCTCTGTGGACTGGTAATTGTCTGCATCTCCAGTCGGCGCCTGGAATACCCAGTTGCACCGCACCCAAACCTGCACCGCTTGCCAGTCCTCGTCCATGCCGGCGATCGCGGCCACCGCTGCTTTCAAGGCCGGGGCTTGGTCGGCGGGTATATCCGCTTGTGTATAGCAGAGGGAGAGTACAAAGCCGTTATTGTCTGGAAATCTGGCGGTCATAACAAATTCGTTCCACTGTCCGGGCTTAGGGAACTGTAAATGTATCTCTTGCATGGTGTTATTGCGCTAATTGGTTGATTTCTACAACGGCGGCCTCGGCGTAATGGTGGCCGACAAACGCCCACACCTGCCGCGGTTGTCCAGTCGTGTTTGCCGCCAGCGTCAGGACAACCTGGCCGCCGCCGGACCCTATTTCTTCAGAGGATTGCGTGCACCACACAGCGGCGGGGTCATGTCCGCACATGGTATCGTTCAGCACATAGATAGCCTCGGAGAGGGTGGAAGACGCCGTCAATGTCACCTCGCCGCCAGAGGCCGGAACTTCCTGAGCAGAAGCCGTTACTTCTGGAACTGGTTTAGGTGTCACGCCCTCCATTACCGTGTCCTTCATGAGGACCCAGGAGTTGGTTATGCCCAGTGAGGGTGCATTGTCTATCCTCATTCCTCCCATCCGGAGGCCCGCCTGATAAGTCCCGCTGACTTCGTGCGCCTTGAATTTGGTTGTAAGGCATGCTGTGTTGCCGGCGCCCCAAAAGGAGGAAGCCATATCCATTACATATTGCTTGTCCACAAACAAAGCCCAGCGATTGTAAATCTCCTGGTCATCGGGGTTGGGTGGCGTCATGGCCGCGGAGACGTAGGTAAAAGCCGGAGCCAATGCCCAAACATAATGGGAATCTACCTTGAGGGGTCCGTAAAACGTCCCCCTTATCAAGGCCGACTTATTGCTCCCCAGATACCCCATAGGGTAGGTAGTGATCTGATACGCCGGCACATTGTCGCCCCCTCTCGCTCCATTGACTGTATTGTTTTGCGGATACCTGTAATTTGCATTATCCCAGGCATAATCCACCCAGTGCACAGGATGTGAATAGCAGGACGCCAGCGGATCGGCAGTCGTAGCGTACCCCTGGGCAGTGCTGCCCAAGAGAACCGACACCTTGTCGGAGCCAAGTATCCGCCAGGCGCAAGCGGCAGCATATTCGTTATTTCTATTGTTGCCCATGTAATTGGCAAATTTCCATGATCCCGTGGATTTGCCGATAACAGAAACACCCCCGGCCGCCGTCATGGTTAATACCATATCGCACAAGTCGTTATTAAATACTCCCTTCTTCAGGGAGGCGTTAGCGGTAGCAATTGCGTAGCTTGTGTTCAACGACTGGGCTTCCACCAAGGCGGTCACCCATGACGGAATGACGGATTCCAGAAAATAGTTGGTGCGGCTCCATTGGCCGGCAGCCGTCATGGTTATCATTCCCTCATAGGAAATGGCATTCTGCCCTGTGGCGGGCAGCGGCACACGGACTCCTTCGATTGCGGTGATCGTGGCGTCGTAGGTCTGCGGCTGCGTCCAGTTATAAGACCCGTCCGGATTAACATCCCCGGTATCTCCTTTCTCGCCACGGGGTCCTTGGGGACCCTCCGGCCCCTCGGGGCCTTGCGGGCCGGCAGGACCCTGCGGTCCGGTTTCTCCAATGTCGCCTCTTGGTCCCTGTTCTCCGGTCGCTCCCTGAGGACCTTGAGGTCCTGCGTCGCCCCTGGGACCCTGAGGGCCTTCGGGGCCGGTTTCGCCCGGTTCCCCCTGCGGGCCTGGTGGGCCTTCGGGACCGGCGTCTCCTTTGGGGATGGTAAACGACAACAGATAAGAGCCCGCTTCCGAGCCTTTCACGGCTTCCGCTGCGGCAGGAGTGCCAGGCTCGCCGGTAGTGACCCGGTCCACCGAAAGATTGAAATTCTCGGCGTACTTCTTGGCCTGCTCCGCGTACCAGGCGGCGCTTGACGCATTATCAAGCACCACCTGCACGCATCCGCTTCCTTCCGGCAGCTGCACGACGACCGCGCCCGCTACCGCCTGCTGCTCGTCCGGCAAGTCCGGCGTCACCCGGCCTGAGGAAACAAAGCATCCATAGAGAAGCGGGCTTTCCTCGTTGCCGTCATCCATGAAGACATCGTAGGACCACATGCCCGCGGGTACCGAGGCCCACGAAATCACGCCGTTGCCCTCGTCGTCACGGGAAAAGCCGAACTCGGCAATACCCGTCTTGAGGCGAACGGCTCCGCGCAGGGTGACGCCGCCCATATCGACGGGATCTCCCTGGAAATCCACCACGCGCACGACCAGTGACTGGTTGAGTCCCGTGACGGTCCGTATATCATATTTGCCTGCCTGTTGCCTGAAGCGGAAGAAAAAGGGTTGCGGGGCGCTTTTGCGCCCCTTGGGTTGGTATGTCAGGAAGCGGGCGTCGTCACATCCTGAATATTGGACGGCGTGGCCTGGTACTGACCCTTGTAATCCATCTCAAATTCAAACTGCGCGGACGCCACCGCGGTTGTGTGTTCCGGGTCCTGCAAGAGACGCAAGGCGCCATGCCCGATGTAGGTAAGAAATATCTCGCCAATATCGTTCTGATACCACAGCTGCAGGTAACCTTCGATTTTGTTGTCGCCGCCATGCCCGATAGCAACGGCTTCCTTTCCGTTTGCCGGGGCCCCGCCCAGCGCAAAAGAGAGCTGGAAGTATTCCGGGGACATGTCCGGCGTCGTGAAAGTCATGCGCTTCCCAGTGGTGGTATTCTTGCGCTGGACGCGGTAACCAAGAGGACCGCCATAGAAGCGGGTGACTTCTCCTTCCACCTGCGTAGCTACGGATTGGAACGCACCCAGCAAGCCAAAGCTCACCCAGGGGAATGCGGGGCCTGCCGTCGGATCGACGGGAGGCGCAGTAGGAGGCTCCGGGAACTGATAAGGTCCGGTAACGTAGGAGGCGCCGCCTTCCTCGGTCACCTTGATGCCGTCAGGGAGAAAAATCGCCAGGACGCCCGTAATCTGCGGAGTCACATTGCGATTGCTGTAAGTAGGGTCGTAAGTATTAGGCCTGATGCTTGAATGGGTTTAATAAACGATGGTTGCCTTGCCGTCGGCCTCCAGCTTTTCAGCTAAAGCCTTCGTAACAGATATTCTGGCTTTTGGCAAGAATATGGAGTTTCCTACCCTGGTTTTTTTCAGGATAATGACGTTGGTGTCGATGACGGCGGCCTGCTCCGTCTTCTTGTCCGGTTCTGTGTTGGAGGTATTTGCTTTGCTCATTTGAGTTCAACCAGGTTGAGGGTTTTCAGAGCTTCCGCGACGGGCGAGGGAAGTTCCAGGGTATCGGTTTTCATGAAGAGGCTGATGACCAGCCCTCCATCCAGTTCTGTTTTCGTGCTGACGACGCGGACGGTCACCTTGTCCTGGTGATCCCCCTGGTCTTTTTGCTGTTTATTTTTTGGCGTTCTGCTCATGGAATTCCGTTTTGGTTCGTATGTTGATATTGATCGGGACGCGGTAGTCCACGGTCAAGACGTTCATTTGCCTCTTCTCTCCGTCGATAATCCCGGAAGAGGCAAAGCGCCCCTTGATCTTGGGCTTCATCATGGCGGGCGCGGGAAACGGAAGTGGATTCCAGTTCCACAGGGCATGCTCAATCACGTCGCCCACGGCGCGCAAATAGTAGGCCGGCGTCAGGCATTCCTCCGGGAACAGGGCAGCGTTGTGATAGATGGCTACAATAATGAAATACTGCCTCCACATGGTAGGTTCCGCCGTCTGCCCGTGTCCGTCCTGGTATTCATCCGCATCCCCGGGACACACCAGCACCACGCCGTTATTCCCCATTGCAGACATGATGATGTCATTGGCGGCATACTCCGGATCAAAGGGCGCGTCAAAGATGTGGCAGCTCAATTCCTTGCTGCTTTTGAGCCGCTCAATGATGCGGCAGCTCATGGTCTGGTCAATGGAGGGGATCATGATTCGTTTCCGATTTGGGTGAGGTATGTTTCCGCGGCGCGCTGCGCCATTTGGTCCATCGTCGGCAGGATGCCAGGAGTAGGAGCAATCGTTACTTCCCGGCACAGGATATAGAGGACGTCTCCTGTTTTCGTTCCTTTGCTGAAAAGCTTGCGGGCCGCTTTCTTCCCGGTGGAGGACTGGGCTGTCTTGAGAATCAGGACACCGGTTACATTTCCATTCCGTCCTCCATTTTTGGAGGGGATGAATTGCAAGTCCTCTTTGCGGAAGCCTGCGCTGTAAATGCTTCGGGTCCCTCCATGCCCTCGTGGCGCGTTGATGGTGGGGATGGCGAGGTTCTGAATCGGCTTGCCGGTGACTTCCGAAGTGCGTCCGGTGGGCCGCAGCGGGCCGCCCAGGTAGCCCTGCGTGCCTATCCAGTGCAGGCCGATGCCGCGCCAGGCAATGGAGACGCTGACGCCTTCGGCGGTTTCTTCCATGCTGGTGGCGTCCGCCGCGGCGTCGTAGTAGTCCTTGCCCTGCTGGCGCAAGGTTTGCTGAATCATCAGACTGAGGGCAACGCCCGCCTTGCGGATGGCGGTCTTGTGCAGGGCGGCGGACGGCGCCATGTCGGCAAACGCGCGGTTAATCGCGGATTGGTCGATGTGGACGGTTACAGCCATTTGACGGGTAAAACGTAAGGGGTTGACAGTTCCACATTGAGGGCTCCGGCGACGTCTTCCACTTTCCTGACGTGCCCGGAGGTAATGGGATAGGTGAATTCCCCCTCTTCCTTTGGGGAAACGGGGATATACTGGCGGGAGGACGCGGCGGCCACGTCTGCGGGCCGGGCGTACCAATCACCTTCCGGCTCGGAAGCCAGACGGTCCAGCAGGCGGTCGAGGTAAAGTGATGCCAGCGTTCCGGCCACGGCTCCCCCGGCTGCCGCCAGACGGAACGCCTGGGCCTGGCGCAAGGGGATCTCTTCTGGGAAATCCCCGGACAGGACTTCCGCCAGTTCCGCGTCCGTGTAAGGGCGCGTCCCGTTCGGGTCGGTGTAGGTAAAGGTGGTATTGCGGTCGTTCTCGGTTTTAACACGCACGGCGTCTTTCAGGATGCGGCGGATCTTCTTTTTATTGGCGTTCGTGATACTTATAGTATTGCTTTCCAGAGTGGCGTTGAAGCTGGCGGGAGCGAGACGGACGCGGGAAACCTCCAGTCCGGCCGCGCGGGCTTCTTCGGCTCCCACGGGGGCAATGTTCATGCCGGAAAGGTAATCGAAGGGAGGATAAGGCGTTCCGAAGCGCGAGAGGCGAATCCAGATGTCGGAGGCCGCCAGGGCGTAGCCGACGGTTTCGCCGCGGATGAAACCAGAAGAAACTGCCTCCGTGGCTTCTTCTTCCAATCCGGCTCTGGCCCGGTTCCAGCGTTCGGCCCAGTAGCGGGGATCTTCCCGGCCCTGGGAGCGGTAAAATTTGAAGGCGGCCGTACTGTCGTCCTGTGTCCAGTTGTACCAGTTCCGGTAGCCGTGCGCCATGGCCGCATTGGTTTCCATGACGACCTGGATGCGGAGCCAGGATGACAAATCCTGAATGCCGCCCTGCCCCGTTGCCGGCGGTCGGTAGCCCTGCTGGCGCAGGGTTTCGCGGATGGACTGCTGCGCCTCTTCATAGCTCAGGGCGCCGGAGGCGACCTTCCCCGCCTTTTCCTCAAAGTCGGACAGGATAACGCCGGGCTCCACGCCGGACACGAAAAAGGCGCGTTCGGCGTAGTCGTTGGCGATCATCTCCATCTGGGCGGCGGTCATCATCGGTAGGTGCTTCTCATGGGGTTGAACCAGGGGCGCTGAGTGAAGCGCGGCATCATGTAGGCGGGGTCCGCCGGGGCGGCGCCGTCTACGCTTTCCGGCAGCATTTCGCCTCGTGCATAGCGGGCCAGCATCTCATCGGCCGATTCAGCGGCTTTCTGGCGCGTTTCGGTCAGGTTGATCTGGTAGCGCAGGTAAAGCTGCCGGATGATCAGCGGCCACGCCAGGGAGCGCATGCTCTGCGGGATGTCGTACATGCCGCTATTCTGGAGCGATTGCCGCAGGGCGAGGTTGTTGGCCAGCGCCCCGCGGATGGCCATGCAGACATCGTTGACCGCCTCCATCATGACGTCCCGGTAGTCCAGGCTGCGCAGCTCCCCGGCTTTCACCAGGGCGTCGCGCTCCGCAGTGTTGAGGCCGAGGAGTCGGTCGGCTTCATCCGTAGTGATGGTGGACCAGGCGGGAAAGGCGGACATGATGGAGGCGGGTTGGGTGGGTTAAGCCGTGGCCGTCGCGTCGATGCGGACGATGGCGGACGGGTTGGTCAGCTTGGTCAGCGAGTAGACGCGGTTGGTTACCAGCGTCAAAGCGGGCGTCGGCTTGTATTCCGTGATGACTTCGCGGCGGAGCTTGCCGGACAAACCAAACGTCTTGATGGCAGAGGCGTCGAACTGCGTCGGGGAGTCTTCCTTGTACAGGACATAGACTTCGTTCTCCATGATGGTCTTGGCGTCGCCGGAAGCGTCGCGGTAGGGCATGGCTGCGATGTAAATATCCCTGATAGGCCGAATCAGCGCATTGCGGAGCAGGTCTTCGTTGAAGAGGCCGACACTGTTGAATGACACCACCTGTCTGGCAATGGGGTTGGCTCGCAGGAGCTGCCAGGCGTTGATGCCAAAGACGATGGTGTTAGGCATGTGTCCAGTCGCCGCATTGATGGACAGGATGGCATTATCCAGATCCGTCAGCGGATTCTTCTGTTCGTTGGCCCAGTCCCCGTAACCGGCTGCGGCAGGCAACTGGCTGGTGATGAGCTTGGCGCGTTCATATTCATACGAGGTCACAAACTGTGATTCGATGAGCTTGTATTCCGCCAGGGTGATAGCCTGCGCCTTTTCGCGGTTGACGCCCAGCAAGGCGTCCGGAATCGGCAAGGTTAAGCCGTACCCCTGAAGGGTGTCGGTTTCGTTCCTGCCGCGCAGGACGGTCTGGCGGGGAGGTTCGCCCGGTCCCACCTGGATCGGCTGGACCGTAAAGGCAGATTCCGTGTCCCAGACCTTGTACTGGAAATTGAGGTCGTAAACCGGGACGATCGGCGCGATGCGGCTGATAATGGAGTTCTCTTCGGTGTTCCCGGAGCCGGCTGAGTAGGCGGTCAGGACATCGGTGAACTGGACGGCTGAGCAAAATGGAGTAGCCCTTGTTTTTTGGTCTTTCTATTGGTTGGGGTTGATGTTACGCAGCCGCGACCTGGTAGGAGGGGACGAAGCCGATTTCCACCATGCCCTGTTCCCACTGGGCGTGAATCACGCGGGCATAGACGGTTTCACCGCTGGCGGCGGCCTTCCATGCTCCGTTGGCCGTGATGGTGAGGGGCGTTCCGGCGTTGATCGTGCCCGGCGTGTCGGAAAGAGCCGCCTTGATCAGGCCGGCGTACATGCCGACGAGGGCGGCGACGCAGGTTCCCTGGTTGGGCTGCCCTTGCAGGACTACGCCGAGCAGCTGTGTCTGCGTAGGGATGGCGGACAACGGCGTCCCGATAAACTCGGGGATGTCCGGGTTGGCGGTCAGCGCCACGACGGTTCCTTCCTGTCCGCACAGGTCAACACCCTCCGGGGTGTTGAAATAGACGATGGCGCTTTTCTGGGTTACATTGAGTGATGGCATTGGTTTGTATCAGGTTGGGGTTATCGTTCGGAGGTTACAATGTAGCCTTCTTCGGTGGCTTTCTGGAAGGCGTCGTACCGCTTCATGCCGCCCTTCATTAATTCGTCGACGCGGTTCTGGAATCCGTCGATGGATTCCTTCTTGCGGAACGGATTGGGCGGCGCCTGGGTAGCGCGGCGGTTCAAGGACGTTCTTCCAGCTGGATTTCGGCGGCTTTCGTCAACAACGTCATGCGGCGGCTTTGACTTCGCGGACCGATTGAGAGCCTTGACAAAGGCGCCCAGTGCGGCCGGACTTTCCCGGAGAGAGTTTTTCAGCTCTTCCCGGCGTTCTTCCGTGAATTCCTTGCGCTCTTCCTCGTCCAGCTCGTTTTCATACGTGCTGACGGCGTCGTCCACTTCGGCGTTCACGTGGTCTTTCTCCCGCTTTTCCAGCGAGAGCAGTTCATCGAGGCGTCCGAGGATGTCCCTGCTCATGTCGTCGGTGCCGTCAAATTCGACATCCAGCTTGTCAAGCAGGGAATCAAACAGGGCCCGCTGGGCCTTGTCCATTTCCTTGGACGGATATTCTCTATCGTCGTTTTCCATATTGGTTTCTGGGTTGTTTTCCCCCTGTTCGGGGCTTTGTTGTTCGCCCCCGGTCTCCGTGGAGGCGGGGGAAGTCTGTCGGTTGACCAGAGGGCGCTTCCCCTTAATTCGGGGACGGTTGGTCAGGGCGAAGCCTGTCAGCTTGGCGGGACGGTAAATGCCGCCCTCGAACGTCATGCCCTCTCCGTATTCAGTGGAGGATTGCGTATATTCTTTGTCGGCCAGCATTTGCTGCCCGCGTGGCGTCCATTCGATGAAGCCGTACAACTCCAACGCGCCGGAAGGATCGCGGTAGGTGTCCAGCCGCTTGAGCCATCCGAGAGCGCGAGTGTCGCGTGAAAGGTCATGGCTCAAGTGGTCGCCGTCAATGAGCATGCCGGGCCCGTCAAAGGTGCGGGAGTTGAATTCATCCACCATGGACTTGATCGCCTGCTCGTCTATGCGGAGCACCGCAGGCCCCTCGCCGTAGTCGACCTCATGATCTCCGCTTTTCTCGACGTGGAACCAGCCGTTGGCGGGATTGGACAGGTCATTGATTTGTTTGGTACTGATCATCGCTAAATCCTTTCATGAGCCCGGTATAAATGAGCTGCTGCAGCTGCTCGTAAGCGTCGGCGGGGATGTATGTGCCTTCCGGTTCCCGGTTGACGGCAGCCGCTGCGGGATCGGCTGCCTTCGCGTCTTCGATGGACATGCCGATCTTTTCTTCGATTTCGGTTTTCTCGGGACGGACGCCTCCATCCGCAAGAGTGGCAATTTCCTCGGCCTTCTGCAGCGGCGTCTGAACGGTGTCAAAGGTGATTTGGAGGCGGGCCAGCGGTTCGCCGTCTCTCAGCACCAGCGGGCTGATGGAGGCGTTAAAAGCTTCCGCTACCTTGGAGCACACGGCGGAGACCACCGAGTTCCAGCTGTCCGTATGGGCAGACCCGGCCAGCGTGCCGGAGCCCGATTCATTCAGAACAGTCAAGGTTCCTGCCATCACAAACCGCACCTGATCCTTGTCGGCCATGTTGATGCGGGATAGGAAGTAGTTTTCGTTGATGGAGGATGCCTTGAGAGGTTCTGCTGTACAGCCGGGAGGCAGGACGACGGATGCGCCAGACTTGAGCTCTTCGCAGGCGCGCTCAAGTGCGTCCATAACAGCGGCGCTTGCCTCCTTGGGGGCTGTGATAATAGCCGGGGCGGAGCCGTAACGGTCCATGTGGTTGTCCCAGATCATCTTGGCGTGGTTGCGCTCAAAGGATGCGCGGGAAGCAGGGAACAGGATGGGGTAACGGTGCTCCATCACGACGAGAGTTTCGTCTTCCACACTTTCCCCGGTATCGACGCCGATATAACAGTGGGGGTTAAATTGCCACTCATTAAGTTCCCCGGGCCGCACCCAGTAACGCTGGGGAATGAATTCAAACCTCCGGCCCCAGGCGTCCTCAATATATTGGAGGTGGGCGTAGCCGTAGAACAGAGCGGAGGCCAGATGCCCGAAGGACTGCTGAAGTCCGTTGACGGAGTTGTAGAATTCTTCCAGGGCGTTTTTCTGCTGCTGGGCTTCCGGGCTGTCGTCCGCGGCGTCAATCTTCCAGCCCTGCATGGAAACGCTTTCAATCAACCGGGAGTAGAGCATGCCCAGAAGTCCGTCCGAGTAGATAACCTCGTCCCAGATGAGCATTTGCCGCGCAAAGGCGCCGCGTCTGGCTTCGTTGCGTGCATCGATAAGTGTTTGCAAGCCGGCGCCCTGAAGAGGGTCCCAGTATTCAAACCATTGAGGGCGGCCAGGAGTGCGGCTCCGGTCCGTCAAGGCTTGCCGGGCGAGGTCTGTTTCCAGCTCCTTGATTCTGGTCTCCTGTTGGGCGACCAGCTTCGGGGCGTTGAGGATATTTCGGACGGCGTTAAACCTGCGGCGGGAGGAAAAGAAAAGGTTGGTTGCAGGGGGAGGAGTTGGACCTCCGACATGAGGACAGGAACCTCATATGATACCGTTTCACTACCCTGCGATTGAATATAAATCAACACATATAGATATGTTGATATATTGTCAACCCTAATATCTGCCAATGGCGCGTTTTTGTGCCGGATGTCTGGCATACCAAGTCCCAAGCTCCCGGACAAGTCCGCTGTGCCGGCGCGCGTGCCAGGCCATGACGAGCGCGTCAGCACGGTCTGGAGAGCGGACGCCCCGCTTTGCCATGTCCTCCTTGCTCTCGATTTTGACGCGCCCAATCGCGTCCGTCTGGAGGCGGGGGGCGACCAGTTGCTCAACGGTATCCTCGTCGATGTCGAGAATGAGCTCTTTTTCTTCGATGGCTCGGGCTAGTGCCCTCCATGCTTGGGCGCGGAGGTTGACAAAGGCTTGTGTGTCATCTGCCGGGAAGCCTCCCCGGTAGGAGTGCACGGGGAAACCCTCAGCCCGGAAGTCGTCAATGATGGGAAGCCCCAGTCCGTCGCCGTCGGCAAAGATGCGGTCGGCAGAGATGCCGAGTTCGGCGGCCTTTCGGCGGAAACGTCCGCGCGCTCCTACAGTGTCTGGGTCGGCCCAGTGGTCGGCGATGAAAAAACGGTTGCCCTGTCCGGCCGCGAAGACATTCTCATCACCCCCGGCGGCGAAGTCAAAGCCGCCGCAGGTCTCCCCGGTGTCCAAAAAGGGAGGCGGGTTGTTGAGCAGCTCCATGATGGCGCGGCGGGAAATGACGGATTGCCCGTCAAGGTCCGTGAATTCGCCGAGGATGGCCGAGCGGTAGAAGGAGGACTGTTCGCCGTATTCTTTTTTCAGGCGTTCGGCCTTGCCTGGATCGTTGATTTCGATGTGCGGGCAATCCTCGTATTTAACGCGGATTTTGTAGTAGAGGGATGAATTTTTGTGGAAGCAGTCGTAAAAGGTTCCGGAATCGGCACCCGGCGACGAGGTGATGAACGCGTTGAAGAGCGTGCAGCGGGAAACAGCGGTGAAGATGGAGTCGGGAATGGTCTTGGCTTCGTCCAGGACGTAAAAGACGGGATCCACGTCGGGCGAGATTTTCGGATGCCACCCTTCTGCGCGTCCCGCGTTGTCGGTTGAGAATCCCACGGCAAATCCTCCTTCCGGCGTGCGGATTTCGGTTTTGTTGAATGTCCAGCCGTCAAAGAAAGGGTTATCCATATAGCGGCGAAGCGCGGGAAAGAGCTGTTTTTCTACCTGCATCCATGATGATGACGTGACTGGCACCTGACCCCGAGGAAAATAGGTAAGGAAACACAGGATTGCGGGCGCAATGGATAGGCTCGTCTTTCCCGATCCGTTCGGAGCAACCATGGCCACGCTTCGACCTCCCAGCCTCACCTTTCCAAGAAGCAATGCCTTGATGGCCTCGATTTGCCAGGGATAAGGATCGAGTCCGAGAATGTGACGGAGGAAGAAGCTGACGGGGAGATGGTTCCTGCTCGATTAAGGGTGGAGTTTGCCGGCAATGGTTTCCAGCGCGGTTTTCTCGTCTTCCCGGAGCTGGGCAAGCTGCTCGGGGTCCAGGGTGATTTTGCGTTCCAATGGAGCGCCGGGAACGCCCGCTACATCCTGCCGGACTCGGTCGCCGAATTTCTCGGGGGCAAAACGGGCGGCAACTTTCAGCCGCGTTTCAATGGCGAGCTTCTTGGCAGCGACGGAGGCGGATCCGCATTCGGGGTCGAGGGCAACCTGGGCAGCGGCATCTGACAAAGACTGACACTCGTCGAGCATGGCTTCTGACTGCGCTTCCCGCGCGCGTTGAATGAGTTTACAAAACTCTTCCCGTTCGTGCCTCCATCTCCAGACAGTTAAAACCTCCGGCATGTGATCGTCCGAGCAAATGGACTTCATCGTTTCCCCGTTGGCTAAACGGGAGGCTATCTCGTCGGCTAATGCCTCCGTATAGAGGCTGGGCCGTCCTATTTTCTTGTTGGCGGTAGGTGATTGCTTCTTTTTCCTGCAGGTCTACTCTAGAGGACAAGTAGCTAGCAAATCAAGCACTCTGTTTGTTCATTCCTTTCTGGGCCCATTGACAAATCTGACCCTCTCACATATACAGATTTTGTGAAAAAGTGTCCTATATGCGGCAAGGATGTTCCGCCGCGCTACGGAGCGCGGGAAAGCGTATACTGCTCCCGCGCTTGCCTCAAGGCACACTATGACGCCGCCTGGGAAACTATCACCTGCCCCGTGTGCGGAAAGGAATTCCGCGCTAAAAAACTCTTTCGGCGGAAACATTGCTCTTATCCTTGCGCGAATGCAGCCCAGAAGGGGCGGAAAATCACGTCAGAAGCCTTTCAGGAGGCTTGCAAGCATCGGGGAGTTCCCGGCCCCAGGAAGCACCCCAGAACAGGGAAATTTGAGACAAATTGCCATGCAAAGATATGGCTGCTGGAATCCCCGGATGGAGAGAAAGTCACGGCTCGGAATCTCAAACTCTACATGATAGACCGGTACGGCGAAGAAAAGGGGAAAAAGGTCTATAAGCTCCTGGTTTGTGCTGCACAACGCTTCCGCAAATGCGGACATGGCAGCGGCGCCGGATGGCGGGTACTTGCCGCCCCTGCCGTCCCGAAGGAATAAAAAAGGGCAGCCCCGAAGAACCGCCCTTTTTAAGGGAATGAGCGTTTCCGCTCGTGCTGATCTTGTGATCGTTTTAATCCACAGCCCCGGAGGGCTGACGTGTTCCTAGAAAGAACAAATTACTTCTCTCATATTCTGCGCCAGGCCGCAAGCAAAAACGGAATGACAACTTTTTTCACCTTTTTTCATTTTTTCTCTTGCGTTACTATAAATTTTATAGTAACTTAATTTTGTTGACGGGAGGTAAGGGACCGAACGAAGACATAATCCAAATAACAAAACTAGAAAGAACAAGACAATGAACGATAACAAAATCATCACCACGGAAGACGGAGAAGAAATCAACCTGACCGCTCTTGAACGTGAATTTGGCAGCTACAAGTTTGAAGGCAAGACCTACTATGCAGCGCGCCAGATGGAATACACCAACAGGGTTTTCCCTGGCTCCTATGCGGACAAATACGAAGACGGCAGCTATATGGAAGAATGGTCTGCTCCCGGCTATGATGCAGAAGGGAACAAGGTTGAAATCTTCATGGTCTTTGAACAAATGACGGGCGAAGAAATTGAAGGAGAAAACCTCAACTGGACGCAGGACGCTTCCCGCGTTGAAGCTCACTAAATAACCCCCAGGGGCGGCAAAGCCGCCCCTCCTTTCTCACTATGACCGCACAAGAATTTATCGACTGGCTTCAAACTGCCAACAATCTTCCAAATCCTACCCAAGCTGTAAAAAGGGCCGCGCAGATGATGCGGGTGACGGAAGATGCTGTTTGGAAGTGGCTAAATACTAAAAAACCACATCCCACGCCTGAATACATGCAATTGCTCATGGAGTTATTGCATGAAAAATACCGAGAAAAGAGGTTTCACCGCATTCTTTCTCACGAACAGCGTGAAGAAATGCGGTCCATGTTGGGCAAAAAACCTGATCTGGAAATCGCCGAGCTACTCGGAATAGCGCGCGTCACGGTCCAGACTGAACGCTATAAATTAGGTATCAAAAAGTATTGCAGCCCTGAAGCAATCCGCATCCAACACGATGAAGAGCTTATTGCAGTGCTCGGAAAAATTCCTGACTCGGAGTGTGCCAAGAAGTTTGGATACTCAAATTCCAGAGTAGCCTACCTTAGAAAGAAATTAGGGATTAAGTCATATAGGGGGCCGCGTAAACCCCGTCAGCCACGAGACCCAAATAAACCACACAAGAAAAAAGAGTATCCCGAAGAGTTAATTAACATGCTTGGAAAGACCCCGGATGATGAAATTGCTAAAAAATTCGGTTATTCCAAGGCAGGAATTGCGCTTATTAGAAAAAAGATGGGCATTCCATCATTATCTGATACTAAATTCCCCGAAGAGAAACGCGAAGAAATGCTATCCATGCTTGGGAAAGTTCCTGATAGCGAAATTGCTGAAAGGCTTGGAATATCGCTTAATGTTGTAGCGCGGAACCGTAGAAAATTAAAAATTGCTCCAGCTCCATACTCTCCCATTAAGGATGCGGACAAGGATATAATTCTTAATTTATTGGGAAGAGTATCAGATTTAAAAATTGCAAAAAAAACAGGGTACAGCGTATATGTAATTAAAAAATTTAGAGAACAGAACAAAATTAAGCCTTTCAGTAAAAGCATTTTAGAAAGATTTTCACCGGACCAACGTAAAAAACTCTTATCTATGCTTGGGAAAGTTTATGATAGAGTAATAGCCGAAAAATTTAATATTGATGACGAGGCAGTAAGAAGAATTAGACAGAAATTGAATGTTCCGGCATTACGTGAGGAAAAAAGCTTGCAAGAAACAATAGAAGGGGACGAATACATTAAATCCCTGCTGGGCACAATGACTGATAAAGAAGTCGCTAATAAAACAGGCAAATCAATACAAGTTATCGGAAAAGCAAGGAGAAAATTAAATATCCCGGCGTTTGATACAAGGGGGCGGTCTACAAAGAAACAATCTTGATCTTTCCAAGATAAAAACGCGCCCCCTATACGAGATTCCAGGGGGTATACGAGATTCCAGGGCTATTCCCGGAGGTTGTAGTTGATCTCACGGTAGGACTGCCAATCACACGTGATGATGATGCCGCGTTGGCTTATTTTTTCGCAGGGATGGTTTTTGGGGGGTCTCATTTGTTGTTGGTGGTAGATTCTTCTTCGTATTTCGTGAGTTCCGCGATCCAACGGAACGGAATATGCCCCATGCGTCCGAAGCGGTTTTTGCCAATGATCCACTGCGCTTCCGTGGGGGCGTGCTTGTCCGGGTTGTACATCCCGGGGCGGTGAATCATGATGATCTGGTCAGCGTCCTGCTCAATGGAGCCGGAGTCGCGCAGGTCGGAAACAACCGGCTTGCCCTGGGACTTGCCTTGTCGCTTTTCCACGTCGCGGTTGAGCTGAGCCAGCACCAGGACGGGAATATTCAACTCTTTTGCCATAGCCTTCAGGCCAGCCGAGATTTCAGAGACTTCCCGTTCCCGGCTCCCGCGGGCCTGCTGGGACGTGGAGCGCACAAGCTGCAGGTAGTCCACCCCGATGCACTTGACCCCGTGTTCCCTTACCATCCGGCGCCCACGGGCTTTGATTTTGTCGATGGTGAGGGCACTTTCATCGTCGATGTGCAGCGGGGCGTCCGTGATTTTCCGCACAGCGGCCGTGAAATGCTGCTGCTGTCCGATCGTCATCGGCTTGCCGCGGCGAATGTCGTCGGAATTGATGCCGGCCATGCCGTAAATGATACGCTCTAAAAGCTGGGCTGTAGGCATTTCCAGGCTGAACATCCCCACGGGGGTTCCCTCAAGGCAAATGTTGGTCAAGATGTTGACCAAGGCAGCGGTTTTCCCAACTCCCGGACGGGCTGCAATCACGATCATGGCGCCGGGCTGCAAGCCGTCCAAGGTCAGATTCAGACGCCGGAACCCTGAAGACAGCCCCTTGATGGCGCCGGGGTTCTTCATCCTCCATTGCAGGTTTTCAATGATGGTTCCCACCGCCCCGCGGATGGAAGAGGTTTGCTTGACGCCGCATTTGTCCCGCAGGGAGGACATACTGCGTTCGATTTCATCCAGAACCTCTTCCGCGCTTTTGAATTGGTCAACCGCGTATTCTCCTACCTGGCCCGCAAAAGCAAGCAGAGAACGCTTTTTTGCGGCCTCCGTGACCATTTCCAGCGCGGCGTCCGTCTTGTAGCGGGCAAGGGCTCCATAGGTGGCAATCTCTATCACCCCGGCGTGCCCTCCTACGGCGTCAAGCTGGCCTTGGGCCTCCAAGTGAGCAATGACGGTCAGGGCATCCACGGTGCCGCCTGTCTTGGCAATGGTTTCCAGGGCGGTCCAGATTTGTTGGTGCGCCGGGAGGCTGAATGTTTGCCGGGTGATGCCCTTGTCACGGAAGTCCGTAAATGCCTGGGTTCCGTCCATAGCTTGGGAAAGCACCAGTTTTTCAGCGTCAATGAGTGTTTGAGAGTCGATCATGTTTTGAAATAGGTTGATTGTTAAAGTTCTTCAAGGTTCGAATATGGGTCTCCGTTTTCAGGAGGCGGCGGATGGTTGAGGGCGTAGCTGGTGGCGAAGCTGATGGCGTCAGATTGCCATTTGGTCACGGGGATGCCGTTGCGGGTCCAGTTGACGGCATCCCGGCTTCCCCAGTAGGCCGTAGCGCAGTCCGGTATCTGGTCAGGGGTTAAACGCACGCGCCCCGCAAAAGCCGCGGCCCGAAGATGGTCTTCGATTTCCTCCACGGTGCACGGAAAGGGGGTAAGGGGGTGAATTCCTTCCTTCCTTCCCTTCCCTTCCCTTACGGTTTTCGGATAGGTTTCAACATAGGGGGCTACGTTGGTTCCTATTTCGGTTCCTACATTGGTTTCTGAAAAAACCGACGTAGGTTTTTCTTCGGTTTCCGCGTTGGTTCCTATGTTGGTTTCAACATTGGTTTTCTTCGGGCGTCCCCCCAGCTTCCCATTTTCACGGGCGGTTTTCCTTTTGACTTTGAGGGTTTCCTGAATCTCATGAGGATAGCCGAACACGACCAGATGATCACCGTCAAAATGGTAAAGTTCGTTTTCTACGTTGATTTCTTGGTCCGTCACGCCGCAGGTCTGCATCCAGCGACGCATGCCCCAGGAGCGGCAACCCTCAATGATGCCGCCATTCTCCTGTTCACAACACCACGCAAGAAGAGAAATCCAGGTAGCGCGCTGTACGGGTTCCGCCCCGATATATTCGGGGCTGGAAAACAAGGCTGTTGGGATGTTGATGAATTCCATAATTAAAAAAGCGTCAGTTGGGGGTTGTAGTTAATCCACAGGCATTCCACACGTGGACTGCTCATGTTGGAAATGGTCTTGATGGAGTCCTTGTGCCAGCCCTGCAGGGCGGAGTTGTAAAGCTCGTTATCATAGCCGGACAACACCACCTTGCCCTGCAGCGTGACCAGGACGTTGAGCAAGCGCCGGTGATCGTCCTCCGTGTACTCATGGCTGTATCGCCCCGTCCTGGTGCGCGTGGCTGGCATGTAAGACGGGTCAACGTAGTGGAGTGTTTCCGGCCCGTCGTGGGCCTGTAAGACGTCAAGGGCGTCCCGGTTTTCCACGTGGACGTGCTTTAACCGCTGGGTGGCCAGCCGCAGAGTTTCCGGCAGCCGGTCCCAGTCGGTAGCCGGAGAAGGCACCCTGTTCCGGCTTACGAGTAAGCCGGAACGTCCATCCCTGAAAGAGTCGCTTGCAATCCCCATCCAGGAGCGCACTAGCAGACGCCGGGCACGCTCCACGGCATCACCTGCAGGGGCGGAGTCGTTGAGCTCGTCACGGCTGTATGGGGTCAGCATGACGGCCTCAAGCAGCCGTCCGGCGTCCTCACTGCGGAGGACGCGGAACAGGTTGACAATCTCGCCGTCTTTGTCATTGCAGATTTCCACCGGCGCCGGGGCCTTGTTGAGCAAGACACCCAGGCTTCCGCTGTATGGCTCCACATAGCAAGTGTGAGCCGGGAAATGCCGGATAATCCACGGGGCAAGGCGGTTTTTACCGCCTAAATATCGCAGTACGGCTTTCATAACCACTTCACAATAGTTTGATTGTTATATCCTTTGACCCAGTGAAACCAAGCGTAGGCAATGGCGCCGCCTTCGGTTTTGGAAAAATCCCCGTTTTTGGCGCAGGTCCGCCGCTCGCTGAATACCCACACGTCGGAGGGGGGGGCAACGTCGAACAACCGGCGCCGGGCCTTGCCCTCTAAAAACTGGAGACGCAGAAGCATCCAGACATTGGCTCCATCCTTGACGCAGGCAAGCGCACGCTCGACAAATTCAAGGGCTGTGGCGTAGGGAGGATTGGTCATAATATCCACGTCTCCTATCTCGCCATCGTCGAACTCCCACAAGAAATCTTGTACGCAGGAATCAGGACATCCACGGTCAACAATGTCGGTTGCACAGACTTCATGCCCCCGCTCCCGCAGGACATTGACGATATGACCAGCTCCGCAGGCTGGTTCCCATACCCGCTGACGGAGAGGCGCGCCAGCGTTGAGCAGATCCCGCACCATGTCCGGATCGGTGGCGTAATAGTCTTCCCTCGGCCTTTCACCGGTGGCGAGATAGGATGCTCCCAGCGTAGCGCCAAGCGTCCTTTTATTCCCTGTCCAGTCCTTCATAATGCCTCCTTTCTCGGCTCCCAGTTATTGGGAATTTCGTCGTCAATACCTGTGCAACAAAAACAAGGAGAACCAAATTTCGTGTCGCGATAAAGGTGCATGCAATTGTTGCAATTTCGCTCCTTTAAAGGCACCCACGCCCTGCACGCGGCCCGCTTCTGCCAGGCTTCACATACATAGTTCTCGTAGAATTCTCTTAAAGTTTCTTCCCGGTATGCAAAGTCCGTCTTAAAGAGCCGAAGAGCCTCACGGGCTTTCCCGTACTCGTAAAAAGCTTTCTGTTCAGGCGTCAGTTTCATTTTCGGCCCCTCCCTTCTGTTCAAGTTCCCACGGATATGTGTCGATTTTACCGTCAACCAAAGTTCGGAATATTAAGTTTCCTTGTTCTTCGTCGAATCTATCATCTACCGCCGCAAGATCGCCTGTTATCCCATATTCGTTTTCAACAGGATCACCGCCCCCATTATGAAGCAAATAATCCAATGGTTCACCGTTTTTATCTTCTGTAATAACATGTAGACCATTATTCCAACCAACGATCGGATAAATACATCCTGCGACAAAACCTCCTGATGATACTAAGCAAAGGCATTCTCTATATGTTTTCTTAAATCTATTCATTTCAATTTTCTCCTTCCTGGATTGTTTCGATTTCCCAACCCGTTTTTGTCTGCTTGGCAGCGATAAAAACAAAGGGGAACTTGTCGGCGGCGGTCTTGATTTTTACCCTGGCGTCGTCGCGCCAGAAGCCTTTCACCTCGTGGAATTCAAGGGTGCCGTCAGGGCGGACAACCATGAAATCCGGTGTGTATGAGCAGCGGTTCCCCAGGATCAGTTTGACGGCTTCAAACTTGAATTCCCGTATCTCCCCTTTGTTTTGGAGGTCAGACAGGTAAAAGCCATAGGCGGCTTCCGTTTTGTTCATCACGCCGGGCCGGTGGATAGCTCTTGCCTTCGTTCTCATGCCGCCCTCCCTTCTGCTGCCGGGCGGATGCGCGGCATAATGAGATCGTATTTATCCCGATATTCCGCTTTAAATTCATCCAAGGCTTCCTTGATTTTGTCCGTGTATTCATCCCACTCCACCTTGATGACAAACGGACGCAGGCCCCGGCAGTAGGAAATGAAATACCATGTCCGCAACCCCGTCACGGCCATAGAGCCGTGAACTTGCTGCCGGTAGTCATCTGGCAGCACGCCGTTGAGCAGGTAAAGAGCATGTGTCTTGGAGAGAGGGCACTTGATTTCCAGTCCGGCAATGTAATCGCCAGACGCATCAACAATGAGTCCGTCAGGGCTGCACCCAACCGGGCCGTCTTTGCAAAGGACAAACCCCACTTCCTTGACAGTCAGTCCGGTTATTTTTCTGAATTCGTCCCTGGCTTCCGGTTCCAGTTCTTCTCCCCGGTCCGTGTGGCGGTTTCCTTCCCATTGGATTTCATCAGGACGGAGGAAAGAGCAGCACAATTCAATAATCAGGGCGCCCCACGGGCCCCTTTCTTTGTTGTTCTTGGGCTGGGGTTTGCGTCCCGTAGGGGTAAGCAGCCTGTCAAAATTGCTGGCCGTCAGGCGTCCGGAGCGCAACTTGAACCACGCTTCCGAACGCTGGGGCACGTTCTCGTAAACGGTACAATTCGATGATAGGCTCATGTCAATAGTCCTCCCTGCTGATGGTTACGGGCTCTTTCGGCGCGGGCATCTTCAGTCCGGGAATAAGGTCATTCTGTCCTTCCGGCTCCGGTTCCGGCAGGGCTTCCGGTTGGTCGTTTTGGAATTCTTCAGGTGCTGGCGCGTTGTTCCACGGGGTTTCCCCTTCGGCGGGTCCATCGGTTTTTTCCGGGGTTACATTCCGCATTTCGCTTCCAAATTCCTGTTCGTCGGAGACGCTCATGGCTTGCTGGATATACAAGGGCAAATCCCATTGCTTGGAGGCGCGCTTGATCACTGTTTTCAAGCCCATTTGTTCAAAATCGGTTTTCCAGGGTCCTACGATTTCCCCCTTCTTGTTACGGGAGTTGGAGCGGGCCATGATATCATTGACGGCTTTCAGACTCATCCGCTCCCCGTGTAGGTAGAGGTCCTTGTCTGTCCAGGTGCAATAAAAACCCCTGATGGGCGCCGTGCTGTCATCCCATTCCGGGATGTGGCCCATTGCGAATTTTCCTTCTTCCAGGCCCCAGGAAAATGGCTCCCCCTCTCTCACAATTCCAATATTGAGGTTGGTGACGCCATTGGAGCGGGCCATACGCATCAGGCCGCGGGCGGAGGGGACAGCAACGCAGGTCAATACAGACCGGCCGCTTGCCTTATCATTGCTCCAAAAAGGAACAAGATAGCCGTGGATGCCGTCAGGCTCACAACGCATCATCAGCAGGTTTTTCAGGGATGCAATCAGCGTTACAGGGGCGCATTGCTGAAGGAGTGGGGTTTTCTGGCAGCAGTGCCAGAAGATACTGATACAGCGTTCCGGCGTCATCATGCCCTCTACAAGCTGGGCAATGTGTCTCTTCATGTCCTCCGACATCACAATTTCATGGAGTGTCTTTTTCGGGACTGGCGCCTGGGGCAAATCTAGTTTATGTGTAGGTGCGTTACTCATAATCTTTGCATGGTTCTGTGTAACAAGGCCGGGAGTCCGGGCCAACGGACCCCGGCCAACTGCTTTTTAGGCATTCAGGGATTCCTGATGCTTGCGGTTCAGTTCGTCGCAAAGCTCCAAGGCTTTCTCTAGGGCCTCTTCTCGTGTCACTTCGCGCCCGTCTCCGAAAGACACGCAGTGCATTCTCAAGACAATTTCAGAGTCTTTTTTAAACCAAACACCAAATGAATCGTCCTCTTCCTCAACGTAATAAGGCTGTTCCGCTTCAATTTCTTCAATGGGCTTGACAAGCTCAATGCAAGCAACGGAAAGGTAATTGTTCTTGTTTAGTAACAAGCCATCAGGGAGGCTAACATCCCCTCCCGGAATCTCGTCTTCATGAAGTACAATTTGGGTTCCAATTTTGCTACCTTTGGACAACTCCCGATTACCTCCACACCCGAAAAGTCTCCCGTGAAATCCGGTGATTCGCACCAAATCCCCCTTGCGGTATTTCCGCGCCGGGTCGTATTTCGTCCGGGCAGGCTCAAGTTGGGAAGGATCAAGGCACCTAATTTCCTCTCTTTTGCTACCGTGGATATCAACAATGATAGGGTGTAAATCAGTTCCGTCATCTTCTTTGATCTTTCCCCGGATAATGACTTCGGTTCCGGGCTTGCATTCGTTTCTTTGCATGGTGTTTTTGTTCTATTGGGTTCAGTTAAAAAGTGTTTTGAGCAGGAGGAAAATTAAGAATAAAAATCCTCCTCCAGCGGCAATTACTCCACACCACAAAATCAGGTAAGCGAGGATTTTGGAGAGGAGGTCTTTTGATTGTGCGGCCTGGGTGTAGTTCCAACAGCGCTCCGCTTCGTCAGGGATGCCGTTGAGACGCTCCCGGGCGCACAGGCGACACAGATAGCGGGCGCAGAAGACTCCGTCCTGATGGTCCCCTACCAGGGACACCCACGAAGACGAGGCGTTCAGCGGTTCGGCGCACATGTAGCAGCGCGCCGTTTTGGCGGGGTGCGGGTTGTTGGTGAGTGTTTCCACCATGCCCTTGTAGGGCCCCCGGTCGATGATGTGTTGATGTGTGGTCATTGTTTTGATTGGTTGGAGAGAAAATCTCTGACTTCGCGCATGTTGAAGCGTGCTTCGCCCTTCCTGCCCCGTTGATTGTTCATAGGCGTCATCTTGGTAATTTTCCCAAGCCTCACCCCTTCCGACAAATAAGGAGTAATACCACTGACGGAGTAGTGGAACCGTTCGGCGCAGTCTTTTGCGCTTCCGAATTCATCTACCGGAACAAAATTATTCATTCCGACGCTTGACGCTTCAGCCGAGGAAGGAACCGGAGTGTCCGCCAATTCCCTCAGCACTCCGGACAGCACTTCCAAGGCATCCGCAAGGCTGGCTATCGTTTTTTCGTTCCCGTTCATGGCTTTGGTCAAAAGTCGTCGTTGTGTCCGTCAGGGTTGTCCGTCGTGGCATGGTCCCGTTCGTACCGCACCAGGGCGTTTTCGAGGGCCGCGGCTGCGGTTTCGTGTTCGTTCATCAGCCGTTCGGCATCTGCGTGACTCACAGCTACATCATCCACACGGATGCAGCGGTCTTCTTCGTCGTATTCGATGCTCATTTTCGCCCTCCTTTCTTCAAAAATTCTTGAGATCTTTTCTCAAGCCACGCCGTTACTTCGTCAAGTTTGTAACGCGGGTGTGTTCCTTTTCCTCCCAGCCCGCCGGAAAAATAAACACGGGGACAACCTTCCTTATTAAGTCGAACTAGAGAACCCTTGCTAATGTTCAGGGTCTTGCGTAGTTCCTCGCTGGTGATGTATGGTGTATTCATATGTTTTTTCTTGTTTGTCTTTGATGTAAACGCTATTGCCTCTACTTCCGTTTAAGCCTATTCTCTGTATCCATGATTTTTCCCCAATACTTGGCAGAATTGCTTAAATTCGCTTGCAATTATGCAGGCATAATCTTTTCCGCAGCAGGAGTTTATCTTTTCGCTCCTCAAAGCCTCCTTGAGGCCCTGCATATCAGCTATTCGACCCATGATTACCGCGATATTGCGGGGTTCGTGTTCCTTATTTCCGGCTGCGCCCTGCTGGAAAAGGTTTGGAACACTATCAAAACCTCTCGCTCCAAGGCAAAATCCCGTAAAAAGGTGATCAAGCGTCTCCATGCTCTCACTCAAAAAGAGAAAGACATTCTGCTTGGATATATCTTCTTCGATACTCGAACACAGAGATTTGATGATAGGGACGGCGTCGTAAATGGTCTGATAGAAGCCGGCGTTCTTATTCGACATTCCTTGTACGGAAGCATTGTGTCCGGGTTTGACGTCAACATCACAGATGTTGCCTGGGAGTATCTCAAAAAGAATCCCGACTTGCTGAGATAGGTCATTCATGATGGTGTTGATTACTGGTTTCAACTCAAGGTTACTTAAACCTTTTCTTTAAAAAAATTAGCAGAGGATTTCCTGAAAATTTCATCTTCAACACTTAATCTATTATCGAGGTTACTTAAACCTTGATCGACAAAAAAACTGATTTGAGCCGACAAAGAACGATGGTTTTCTTGTGAGACTTTAGACAATTTTTTTATCGTCCATTCATTTAGTCTTACGGTAATCGGTTTTTTTTCTATTTTTTGCATCTCGAATTTCTTTGGCAATTTTTTCATAATCTTCTGGTTCTAATTCTATGTCGCATACAGCTCGATCTATCAGAATTTCAAGTAGCCCTGACATGCTGATATGATGTTTCGCTGCTAACCTCTTAATCTTATAATACTTCTCGCGTGAAAGGTATACTGCTAAAGTCCGTTTAGCCGGGTCATGTTGGTTCGGCATGACCCCGAATATACGGGTTATAGTAACCCATGTCAATAAAGATGCATCTTTTTTCATCTTTTTTATGACAAAACAATTCTTTATGAAGTATAATTGTTTAATTATAAATAAGAAACGAATATCCTATTCTTCTGTCCCAGCCCCCTTTGAAATATTCCTCAGTATTTTTTTAATTGTCCTCCGGCAACCTTCCACAATGCCGAGACCGAAACAAGTAGCCCCGAAAAGCACAGCCAGCAAGAAAAACACAAGCATCACGTTACCTGACATGGACGTAACCCTTTCTTGCTGATATTTTTTCTCCTAACACGCTAGCATTTAAAGCGTTATAATGCGG
>ENA-OZXN01000136-OZXN01000136.1-human-gut-metagenome-genome-assembly--contig:-NODE-136-length-24455-cov-4.055615_pt1 | contig 24455 bp, 18 predicted proteins | sample MGYA00244857_ERZ654098 | MGnify/ENA primary metagenome ERZ654098 (study PRJEB26926, sample SAMN06165225) | human gut metagenome | biome: ENVO:00009003; feature: ENVO:2100002; material: ENVO:00002003...
CTACCACAGCATTTCAGAGGAAAAAGAACAATGAAAAAAAAGGCAGTATTTATCACGAATATACCATCGCCATACCGGGTGGATTTCTTTTCTTATATGCAGAAAAACTTTCCGGAATATGAGTTTCATATCATTTTTTCCGGTGCAGGCATGGAAAACCGGAAATGGAGTGTTGAGATGGAGGAGATCGAACATTATCATTTCCTGAAATCAAAGACGATCATCATCCGCAAACGGTTTGATGACCGATATGTGTTTATCCCGGTAGGTGTGGAAAAGACTTTAAATGAGATCGCGCCGGATGTGGTCTTTGCCATGGAGTACAACCCGACGATCCTTCGTGCGGTACATTGGTGCCGGAAAAAGAAGATCCCGTTTATCAGCTGGACGGACGGCACTTTAAATTCCGAGAAAAATATCGGAAAAGTACAGCGCTTATCGAGAAGCTATATTATAAAAAGAGCGGCGGCATTTATCGCGAGCAGCACTGCATCGCGTGAGGCACAGATCGCTTACGGTGCTGATGAAAAGAAATGCTTTATCTCATATCTTACCGTGGATATTCAGAAATATCTGTATGAGAAACCACAGAAAACAACCCAAAATGAGGGATTGCAGCTTCTGTATGTGGGAAGCCTGATCCAGCGGAAAGGACTTGATCTGTTACTGCCGGCACTTGCAAAAACACCGCAGAATATAAGACTCTGGATCGTTGGAGAGGGGCAGGAAAAAGATCTGCTGCAAAAACAGTGCACAGAACTTAAAATTTCTGACCGCGTGGAATTTTTAGGATACCAGGAAGGCGAGCCACTGCAGAAATTATACCGCACAGCGGATGCTTTTGTGCTTCCGACCAGGGAGGACTGCTTTGGACTTGTTCTTTTAGAGGCAATGTGTGCATCTCTTCCGATCATTTCATCAAAATATGCAGATGGTGCAAGAGATCTCGTCTCAGATGGTGAAAACGGCTATATCATTGACCCGGAAGATGTGGATGGTTTTGCGGAGGCAATCCAAAAGGCTGCCGCCGGGGATATGGCATCTGTCATGGGGAAAAAGAGTTACGAAAAGGCACATGAATTTTCTTTTGAACAGGTTTCAAAAGGTTGTATTGCGGCACTTTCGTATGTATTATCACAGAAATAAAGGATTAGTGCGAAAAATAAGCTCGATAGCTTATTTTTTGCACGGCTATTTGTTTCTAAATAAAAACAAATAGCTTTGATGGCAGACGAGAATTTGAGATTCTCGTCGCCTCTTCGCAACAAGTTGCTCAAAAATGAGGATGAATATGAAAAAAAAGATTTTATTTAACGGACTTGGAAACAGAGGATGGATCGGCGGACTTTATTATATTAAGAACATTATGTTCAGCTGCCTGCAGAACGAAAATATCATGGAACGTTTTTCGCTGGTGCTTTTGATCGATCCGGAGCATGCCGATATTTTTGACTGTTTTAAAGAAAATGTAAATGTAGATATTCGTGCCTATGATGGAAATAATAAAATAAAACTGGCACTTTATGAGATGCGTCTGATCTGGTTTGGCGGGGTAAAATACTGCTATGCCTTAGAACTCAATAAGATCGGAAAACTCTTTAAAAAGAAGGGGATTTTCTGGATCCCGGATTTCCAGCACAGAACCCTGCCGGAATTTTTCGGTGCAGAGGAACTGGCTCACAAAGAGAAAAATGATCTTGCCATGACAGGAAGCGATAATCCAATGGTTTTAAGCAGTTTTGATGCGGCGAGAGATTTAGAGCGTTTCTATCCGGGACACCGATGCGTGGTCGAGGTGGTTCATTTTGTATCTTACATCGAACCGGAAGTGTGCGCCATCACACCGGAATTAGAGCAGAGCGTCCGTGACAAATTTGACTTAAAGAGAAACTATATCTATATTCCAAACCAGTTCTGGCAGCATAAAAATCATATCGTTATGGTAGAAGCAATCGAATGTCTCCTGAAAGAGGGCAGATTATGTGACTATGATTTTGTATTTACCGGCAATCTGAAAGATTACCGTAACCCGGAATATATTGATAAATTAAGAAAAATTATGGAATCAGACACGGTTTGTGCTAATATAAAACTGTTGGGATTTGTAGAGCGTACCGAACAGCTTGCAATCATGAAAAACGCACAGTTTATCGTACAGCCGTCACTCTGTGAGGGCTGGGGAACCGTATTAGAGGATGCGAAAGTACTTGATAAAGTTGTACTTTTGTCAAACATCCCGGTACATCAGGAACAGCAGAACAAAAAATGTGTTCTCTTTGATCCACACGACCCGAAACAGCTTGCCGAAACGATCGCCCGCACCGCAGAACGTGCATCCCTGCCGGAACATGAAGCCGAATATGCCGGAGACATGGAGCAGGGCATCGCAAATATGTACCGCGAGGCGAGAGAGTACTCGAGGGCACTTGAAAGGGTATTTTTATAGGAGGTTCGCCCATGAAAAAAATGATCATTACCGGCGTAAACGGTTTTATCGGAAGATGCGCCATGGAATATTTCAGCAAAGATTACGAGATTACCGGCATTGATCTAGCCGACCGTTACTGCGAGGATAGAGCAGAGATCCACTACTATCAGTGCAATATGTCCAAAGACTCACAGGAACTCGCCAACATATTTACCGGAGTACAGCCGGATGTGATCTTACATTGTGCCGGCAGTGCCAATGTCGGAGCATCCATTGTAAATCCGATGGCAGACTTAGACGGCAATCTGCACAGTTTATACCAGCTGCTTCTGGCATTGAAATCATTTGAAAAAAGACCGAAAATCATTTTCTTATCAAGTGCAGGTGTCTATGGCAATCCAAAGCAGCTTCCGATCACGGAAAAAGATGCATTGGCACCGATCTCCCCATACGGCGTGCACAAGCAGATGGGCGAGGAACTCTGCAGCTATTATAACAGGGTACATGGTTACCATATCCGCTGTGTGCGTATCTTTTCTGCATATGGAAGCGGACTGCGCAAACAGCTTTTGTGGGATATTTATCAGAAATACTTAAATACCGGACGGATCGATCTGTTCGGAACCGGAAATGAGACGCGTGATTTTATCCATATTTCCGATATTCTGCGTGCGTTAGAACTGATCCTTGCATATCAGGGACCGGAGGAGATCTTTAACGTGGCAAACGGTGAAGAAGTATCGATCCGTGAGCTGGCTGAGATTTATGCCGCACAGCTTGGAGAAAAAACGGATATCGTGCGGTTTAACGGGGAGACGAAAGTCGGCGATCCACAGAACTGGCGTGCAGATATTTCCCTGCTCAAAAAAATTGGCTACGAGAAAAAGACGGATCTTACCGAAGGAATCCGCGAATATGTAGGCTGGGTAAAACAGCAGGCATAGAAAGGGCGAAAAAGAATGGAAGAGACGAGAAGTCTGGCTCCGGTAATTTTGTTTACCTACAACCGGCCGGAACATACAAAGCGCACCATCGAGGCACTTGCAGCAAACGAACTTGCAGCAGAAACAGATCTGTATGTATTTTCCGATGCGGCAAAAAAAGATGCAGATAAAGGAAAAGTGCAGGAAATCCGTGATTATGTAAAGTCCGTGCAGGGATTCCGTCAGGTGGAACTGACCGCAAGGGAACAGAACTACGGTCTTGCAAAAAATGTGATCGAGGGCGTGACTGCGATCGTAAATAAATATGGAAAAGTGATCGTTTTAGAGGATGACCTTGTCACAAACCGCTATTTTCTTTTGTTTATGAATGACGGATTAGATCGTTACCAGAACGAACAGAAAGTGACCGGAATCACAGGGTTCTCCCATTTCGGGGATACTTTTTCCTACCCGTGTGAGTCCTATTTTAACACGCTCTCAGGCACAAGCTGGTCGTGGGCGACCTGGAGCGACCGCTGGAAGTATTTCGATGCGGACTGCGACGACTGGACGGATATGGTTTCCGATAAAAAACTGCGCAAAGCATTTAATTATGACAATACCTATGATTTTTACAAGATCATGAAAATGCAGAAAACCGATGAAAAGACCAACTCCTGGGCGATCCGCTGGTACTGGACGAATTTCCGGAAACAGGGACTGATCTTATCCCCGACAAAGTCTTTAGTCAGCAATGAAGGCTGGGATGGCACCGGGATCCACTGCGGCAATGAAAAGGGACCGGTATTCGACCATAAACTGATGACAGATCACAGGATCACAGAGTTCCCACAGGAGATCTGTGAAAAACCGGAGCTCCATAAGGCGATGAAAAAAGCACTGATCCATGAGTCACAGCCGAATCTGATCAAACGGATCTACCATGTGGTATTCCGGAAAAACTATATCGGACAGGCATAGAACATTTGAATGGCAGACAAAACAGGCTGTCTGGAAATGAGGATGAAATAAATTATGAAGATACTTGCAATTTTTACCTGTTTTAACAGAAAAGAACTGACAAAGCGGGGCATGGCAACACTCTCAGAAAATAGAGACGTCACGTTTGACTATGTGATCTTAGACGATAATAGTTCTGACGGAACGCGTGAGATGTTAAAGCAGATGCGCGATGACGGCACATATCAGATCGACCTGATCGAGGGAGACGGAAGCAATTTCTGGAATGGCGGCATGCACAAGGCGATCGAACACATCAAAAATACGCATATGGATTACGACTACTATATGCTGATGAATGATGATACAAAGTTCTTCCCGGGCATTTTTGATGAGATGGCACCACATCTGAAAAAGGATGAGGTTACAGTCGGTGCGATCTGTGGCGAAAACGGCGGTTTGAGTTACGGCGGTATCAAATACACCAAAGGGATCAAATACAAAAAATTAGGACCGGATGCGCCGGAGGTAAACTGTGATACCTTCAATGCAAACTGTGCCATCATTCCGCGTGAAATCTTTGAAAAAGTCGGGATCGATCCATTTTACCAGCACAGTATCGGTGATTTTGATTACGGGTTACAGATCAGTAAACTTGGATATAAAATTCATATTTATCCAAAGTTTGTCGGCGAGTGCAATGATAATACACTGCAGAAAACCTGGCAGGATGAGACGCTGCCGCGCATGGAACGGATCCGTCTAAAGGAGAGCCGCAAGGGACTTCCATTCCGCGACTGGTTCCATTTTCTGCATAAAAACTTCGGACTTGGAACGGCCATTGTGCGTTCCATTACACCGTATATCCGTATTATACTTGGAACAAAGACGAGATACTCCGGCGCATAGAAAGCCGGCATGATCATCGCAATATTTGAATGAGGATTTATATGGGAACGATCTGTTTTGTGATTTTAAATTATAAGACCTGGCGTGAGGCGGCCGCATGTGCGGAGTCCATTCTAAAGACGCAGCAGGGGCAGGATATCCGCATTGTTTTAGTGGACAACGGTTCCGGCAATGGCAGTGAGGAGTCGCTTCGGGAAGAATTTGCCGGGGAAAAAAGAGTGCATGTGATCGCAAGTGAGAAAAACCTTGGATTTGCACGCGGCAACAATCTTGGCATCCGGTATGCAAGGTCTCATTTTGAGCCGGATTTTATCGTGGCGGCAAACAGCGATATTATTTTTGAACAGGAAGATTACTGTGAGAAGCTGCGGGAAATCTATAAGGAAGAGCGCTTTGATATTTTAGGCGGGGATATTGTGGATGCAAGCCGCACCAGACATTTTAATCCGGTGGCGAGAAACAGGCAGTACACGTTAAATTATATGCGGAAACAGATCCTGGTTTCCTGGGCGAAATGTAAGATGTTCCAGCTGATCAAACTGTTTCATTTAAAGAAAGCCATTGTAGGCCATTATGGTGTCGTGTCGGATGAAACGGGGCGCGATGTCAAAGATGGCAGTAAGAATCTTACCACGCGTGAGGAGGACGGAAAGTCCGTATCGGCGGACAGCCGCGTGGACGAGCGGATGAAGGATGTTCTATTACATGGCTGCTGTCTTGTTTTTTCGAAAGATTTTTTCAAACAGATGGACGGATTTTATGATGGGACATTTCTCTATGCGGAGGAGGAGATCCTTTATTACCTTGCCGGAAAATACGGCATGACATTACTGTATGCACCGGAGATTGGCTGCATGCACAAGGAGGCAGTGTCCACAAATTTTGTGATGCAGGATTTTTGTGATGCGAAGATTTTTTATTTCGGGAATATCACGAAGTCGTACCGGGTATTTTTGAAGTTGATGAAAGAGTGACAGAGAATATGGACAGAGCAGATGTGACAGTTGTATGCTGCTATAATGATCCAAAGCAGTATAAAAAGCTGGTGGAGGATCTGGCGCGGCAGCATTATGATTATACGCTGATAGGAATCGATAACTGCAGGCAGCAGTACAGTTCCTGCGCAAAAGCACTGAATGCGGCAACGGTACAGGTAAAAACGGAATATGTGATTTATTCCCATCAGGATATAGAACTGCCGGATGCAGATATGCTGGGAAATTTTGTAGATTATCTTTTCATGACGCAGGAAGAAGATATTCTTGGCGTGGCGGGTGCTGTGGAGGATGACTCAAAACAGGCCAGAGAACATACCTGTGTGTTGTCAAAAGTCCGTCATGGCAGGAAACAGGCTGTGGCAGGGGAGAGAGAGTATAGCGGCATGGCAGGCTGTGAAACAGTGGATGAGTGTTTTTTTGGCGGTCATACCGATTTCTTTTTACATCATCCGTTTGATGAAAAATTATGTGATAATTGGCATTTATATGGCGTGGAGCGCTGTATGTATACCCGTGCAAAAGGAAACAAAGTCTATGTATGTGATATCCCATTGATCCACACATCCACGGGCACAATCAGCAGGGCATACAATAAAGGATTTTACCGGGTGGCAAAACGATATGCCGGAGAAGATGAAGGGGAAGGAACAACATCTTTGAAATGGCTTCGTACGGTGTGTGGAAGCAGTCAGACAGATCTTTTACACAGGCTGTTGTTTTACTGGAAACGTGAGATCTTGATTCGATTGAACAGGTACTGAAAATGGAAAAAAAATCTCTTGCTAAAAATTCAATATTCAATATGGCATATAAGGGCTTTACAGCCCTTTTTCCACTGATAACGACTTCGTATGTATCACATGTTCTGCTGCCTGCCGGCGTGGGGCGTGTATCTTATGCAAATACGATCGCAGCATATTTTGTGCTGATCGCTTCTTTGGGACTGCCAAGCTATGGGGTCAAGGCGATTGCGCAGAGCAATGTCGACAAGGAGCAGAGGAGCAGGACTTTTTTGGAACTGTTTTTTATTAATTTTGTGGCCACTGTCCTTTGTACGATCGCATATTATTTATTTGTCAATCATTTTCCACATTTTGCAGACCGGAGGCCCCTGTTTAATGTCATGGGGCTGATGCTTATTTTGAATATCTTTAACATTGACTGGTTTTATCAGGGAATGGAAGAATATGTCTATATTTCCGTGCGCAGTTTTATTGTAAAGATTGCATCGTTTGGACTGATGCTTCTCTTTGTAAAAGATGAGAGCGATTATCTGATCTATGCACTGATCTTATGTATTGCCACGGCAGGAAATAATCTTTGGAATGCATGGAATTTAAGAAAGTATATTTCACTGGACGGAATCCGCCGCAGTAAACACGGAATAGCAGTGGACACAGGACTCCATATAGGAAGACATATGCGCCCTGTCATGATTCTTCTTGCATCATCGATCGCAACGGATATTTATACAATGCTTGATTCGGTAATGCTGGAATATTATTACGGGGAAACCAATGTAGGATATTATTCGAATGCTGTAAAAATTGTCCGTATGACATATACGGTAGTCATTGCACTTGTGGCAGTTTTTTATCCAAGGATCAGTATGTGCTATAAACAGAAAGATTATGAGACCGGAAATGCACTGATCAACAGGGGAACACAGATTCTACTGCTTTTGGCACTGCCTTGTGTTGCGGGATTGATGGCAACATCTGGATATGTGGTACCTCTTTTATTTGGAAAGGCATTTGATCCGGCAATTTCAACATTAAGGATTTTAAGTATTCTGATCCTGATTTTTTCGATTGCATATTTTCTGGGACATATTATCTTAACAGCAACCGGGATGGAAAAGATGATTTTGCGTGCTACCGTTACAGGAGCGGTGGTAAATGTATGTGCGAATTTTGCCTTGATCCCTGTATTAAAGCAGGACGGGGCAGCGATTGCGTCGGTACTCTCGGAAGTGGTTGTTACAACCATATTGTTAGTGCATGCAAAAAAATATTATGTATTAAAGTTTAGCAGACACTATATACTTTCACTTGTGATGGCACTTTTGGTAATGCTTGCAGTGGTTTTTGGTATGGAACGGCTGCTTGGCAAAAGTCCGTGGATGGTACTTTTGATTATTGTGGCAGCAGGAATCGCATATTTTGCGGTATTGCTGCTTTTGCACAATGAAATTGTGGAAAAACTGGTCAAAAAAATTAAAAGCCGTGGAAAACACCTGTAAAACCGGTATTCTTGTATGAAACGACGGTCTATGTTATAATATCGAAAAATAGGAGAAATTTGAATATGAATTCAATCATGGGAGTTGTGGTCGTTCTGATCGTGCTTAACATCCTGTTTCTTGTGACCGGCAAATCATTTTTCTGCCTGTTCAAGAGAGAGGAAACAATAGAATTTGAGTGGCTGACAGGCTTTGTGTTATTTCTGGCAGTTTTTGGGGTGATTGAACTGCCAATTGAGATGAGTGGTCTGCCATTCCATGTGTTAGTATATGCAGAAAGTGCAGTTTTTGCGGTGCTTTTTGCAGGTTGTATCCTGTATTGTATATATGAGAGTCATTATCATGGAGTGTTATTGTGGAAGAAACCTGACAGACGTTTTGCGATGCTTCTGGTAATGTTATTTTTACTGATCTTATATGGAATGAACAATGGGGCAAGTGTACATGGGTATGATACCTCTTATTATAATGGGCATGCAGCCAATGCATTGTATACAGATACAATGTATCAGTATGATGCAAGAACGGGACTCTATAAAGGAAATGAGAGTTATGTACATGATTGTTATCCCATGCTGATCGCAACACTGGCGAAAATTTTTTTCATGCACACACTTGTGGTAGTAAACAGAGTTTTAGCCTGTGTGGAAATTTTATTTGCTTCATTAATTGTCTATGAGACTGCCAGACGTCTTGCAGGTGGAAGGGAAGATATTGCAAACTGGACGGTAGGGATTCACGGAGCATTGAGTATTTTGAGTTATGAATTCCCGGATACAGCGGAATATTATTTATGGCAGAGAACAGCAGAGTCGAAATCCATGCTGTGTAATATATATTTGCCGTTTGTTTTATTAGCTTTGGTATTATTGGCAAAAGAAATAGATAATAAATGTAACTGGTTGATCTTAGGCATGATCGTGACTGCAGGAATGGCAATGTCGGTCAGTGGTATTTTTATTATAGCGGCTATGGTAGGAATCGGAGTGGTTGTCATCATGACTGTGCAGAAAAAATGGAAATATATGATAAATACAATGTTGTGTATGATGCCGGGACTGATGATTGGAATGATTCGTATACTACAGTAAAAGAGGAAGAGAATGTTTGGATATCTTGATTTAGATTATTTTGTGGGGAGATTTTATCAATGCTGGTGGAATGTTCTTTATATAGTAGTGTATATTGGATGTCTGTTTTATATTGCACGTAAGAAAGACAAAGTTATGCTGCAGATATTTGTGGGGATGTTTCTGGCAGCACTGATAACGATATTTAATCCGCTTATTATGGAACCGTTGCTTGATAAGATAGGATGGAAAGATCGGTACATCCGGTTTTACTGGATCTTACCAGTTGGTTTCTTGTGTTCTTTTTTTGCGGCTAAACTTATTGCAGAACAAAAAAAGGGGGCAGAACGCAATATATTGCTGCTTTTTCTGACGTGTTTTATTTTTCTATGCGGGGGAAGCATGTCTGAATTGTCAGCGGATGATAATATATACAAAGTAGATAACTCTGTAGTGGCAGTTGCAGAGATGATAGAGAACAATACGGATAAGGAGAATCCGGTAATATTATGTGATGCGGAGATGTATTACTGGATACGCCAGTATGACCCCAAACTGGTTATACCAGTGACCAATAAAATAATGGATCTTTATCAATTTCAGTCGCCGGATAAGATTGATCTGGCAGAAGAGAAAAAAAGCTGGAAAAATGCGGTTTCAATGTTTATGCATGGTGTAGAAATCGATGTTGATATTGCAAATAAAATCTTTGAGGATAAAGAGATAGATTTTGTGGTTTGTAATAAGGAGTACTATTCTGATTTTTATCTGAGTTATTTAAATCTAAGTTATGTTGATTCTGTAGATGGATATGAGTTGTATCGCTGTATCAGTAATTGAAAGGGGACAAAAGAAGTTGCTTTTAATTTTAAAATTTCTGGCAATGGCATTGATGTGGTACATCGCGCCTGTTGCAGCGGGATATATTGCAGAACAGTTATTGAAAGAAAAAAGAAAACGCAATCTGCATAGATATTTAATGGGAAACATGATTTTATTTGCCCTCTTTTTTTTAATAGCCCAAATAGCAATTTTTTATAAACTGACATTATCTGTACTTACGCGGATATGGATGATTGTCGTGGCACTTGTATTGCTCATTGCTATAGTAATGATGATCCGGAATCGAAAAGAGATCAGATTACTGCCGGATACATCGGAAATGAAAAACATTATTTTGGCTGTGATTGCGATATTGGTACTGAGCGCATTTAGTGTGGTGTGCGTCCCTGCAGATACGGACGATTATACAGTACAGTCTGTTCTTACAATGTATACAACAGATACACTGTATGTATACAGTCCGACATCGGGAAGGACACAGATGCTCTCTGTGGAAAAAGAACTTCTTGATGAGATGGCAGGATCACCGGTCGATGCGTATTATGCGGTATGTGTTGAAATATGCAGGATCAACCCGGCAAAGTTTATTCATCTGGTGATTCCGTTTTTTGTATTTCCAATTTACTTTTGCATTTATGCAGCATGGGCAGATTGTTTGTTTCAAAAGGATACAAAGAAAAAATACCTGTTTATGACGGTGATATGGCTGCTTTATATTACTCCTTTATTTATGGATAAGGCATTTTATTATGGTATTTTTCAACATGGATGGAATGGTCAGACTTTATTTTTCCTTGGAGTGCTGCCATGGACGGTGCTGCAGCTTTTGGGAGAAGAAAAAGAAACACGGTGTTTCAATGAATTTGGTCAGATATTTATGATCCTGACCTATGCAGCAGTGGCGCTTTCAGGTCAGTTGATGTATCGAAAGGGATTTTTTATCGTAACGTTTGTGTGGGTGTCCGTAGTGATTATGGCGGGTATTATGAGGTGGAAAAATGATAGCAGCATTTGAGGCGCTCAGAAGTGAATTCCGCAGTGCGGGAGCGGAGGGAATCAGTCTGGCTCTGGTAGGGTTTGCCATTCTTTTTTTTATAGCTGAAAAAAATCGCATCAATGAAAATAAGAATAAGCTGGTAAAATACGAAATATTATGTTTCCTTCTGATTGCAAATCCGTTTGGTTATACATGTATCAACAGTTTTTGGATGCAGAATGAATATAGAAAGATGTTTATGATTCTTGTTCCAGCGGTTATAGTGGCGGCATTTGTTGTAGAATTGACATCAGGATATCAGCATATATGGGCAAAAGCATTGTGCCTGACCGGATGTGCGGGATTTGTAATTTTAAGTATGTATTTTTTATTTACACAGCCTAAAATACAGGTGATAGAAAATCAATATAAAGTGCCGGATAAGGTGGTTGAGCTGGATTCTTTATTACGCGAAGAAAATCATGATATTAAGAATATGATCGCCCCCAGGGAAGTATGCAGCTGGATTCGTGAAATAAATGAATCGGTGCAGTTGTTATACGGTGAGGATCTGATCAATCATATGATACAGGATGATTATACATTTGAAGAGGAAGAAGAAAAAGAATTTATTGAAGAATGTAAAACAATTGTGGCAGTTCCTGATGCGGTAGAGCATCAGTTGGAAGTTGCGGAAAAATATGGCAGCAACTGTATTGTTTTGGATAAATCCTATGATGATCAGAAAAAAATGCAGGAGGCTGGATACACATATTATGGGCAGACAGATGATTATACAGTATATTTTAGAGAATAGAAAATGAAATGCACAAAGAAAACAAGGAGGAAGATCCAGATGAAAAAAAGACATCAGGCAGGGAAGAAAATTGCCGCATGGCTTATGGCATTGAGCCTGTGTATGACGGCGGTCCCGGCAGAGCAGGTGGTATATGCAGCCGGCGGGCAGAATGAAACAGAAGTGACGGAACTGACAGAGAATCCGGAAACAGCAGAGAACACCGAAGCGCTGGATGATTCTGAAACAGCAGAGAGCGAAGACACAGAGGATAACGGGGAAGAGAACACTTCTGAGGCGGTGGAAACTGACAGTACCGAAAACGAGTCCGAGACAACCGAAAATACGGAAAGTGTGAAGGATACTGAGGCAACAGAAAGTACCGAAGTGACGGAAATTTCCGAGACAACCGAAAGTACGCAGGAAGTGGAAAATTCTGAGATGACCGAAACGGAAAATACAGAATCGGTTATCGGGGATACGAAATCTGAGGACACGGAAACAGAAGAGAGCGAGGAAGTTGTAAGGAAAGACGGGAACGTGACACCGGGAAGTACTTATGCAACGGCGGCATCTATCGGATTAAATACAACTTACAAAGCAACGACATCGAGAAAATCAGTTACACACTGGTATAAATTTACGATGAGCAAGGCAGGTATGGTGCAGTTGAAATTTGCACATGCAAATTTATCGAGTACGAGCAACAGCCCAGCCTGGAAAATTGATTTTATTGCAGATCAGTTTGGCGGAATGGTTTCTGTGAACAGCGGTCTTCAGGATACACAGAATCAGACGGCGAAGATAGGACTGGAAGCCGGTACCTATTATGTGCAGGTTACCGGACTTGGAGTGCTTACGATAGGATCAAGCGATTACAGCTTTAGTGTACAGTATGAAGATATTTACTGTGAAACGGAACAAAATGACTCCATTTCCACAGCAGACAATTATACGAAACTTGGACAGACGATTACAGGAAGTATTTCTTCTACTTCTGATACCGATTATTACAAGATTACATCGGCTGCAAAAGGATATCTTTCATTTCAGTTACAGCATGATAAAGTGAGCAGTAAGCTCGCAACGAATATTTACAGTGTAGCAGTCTGCGATGCTTCTGGAAATACGATCTATACAATGACGAGCAGGACGGATGAGGAGAAAACAGAGTCTGTCAATTTCGGACTTGCGGCAGGAACTTATTATCTGAAAGTGTCGGGCATGAAATATCTGAATGCGTCTGGATCATTTGCAATCTATGGGACAAACGGAGAAACCTACAAGCTGAATGCTTCCTGGACAAACGCAGACAACTGGGAGAGCGAGAGCAACGATACTTACGATACTGCCAATACGGCTGTTTCCGGTATCACGTACAGCGGCGACATCCGTACCTACAGTGATGTGGATTATTTTAAGACAACACTTTCTGCAAATGGTTACATCAATGTGAAACTGACACATCCGGTTGTAAGTGGTCAGGAGACCACAAATATGTTTGTGTTCAGTGTGATCCGAAAGGTAGATAAAGATCAGTATACAGAAGTTTACACTACAAACATCCGCGGCGGGGATACCAGTGTTTCCACACCGAATCTCGGACTGCCCAAAGGTGAGTATTATGTCAAAATTGCAGGAACCGGAAACTCAGCAGGAACATTATTAAGCGGTACCAGTTATCCGGTAAACTATGATGTATGCATCAAAGCAAAAACGGCTGGTGACAGAGAGGTGGAGTCGAATGATTCGGCTGCTACTGCAAACAGTGTGAAGAACGGAAAAACCTATTATGGAAGTATCAGCAGTTCTTCAGACAAAGATTATTACAAGATCAAAATGTCAAAAGCCGGGTATCTGCAGTTGAAGTTCGGACATAAAAACAACCAGAGCACGGCAAGCTGTTACAATGTTGTGCTTTACAATAAGGATAACAGTGAAATTTATAAATTTACAAGCACAGGAACAGAGACATCCTTTACCTCATGTAAATTAGGACTGGCTGCGGGAGAATATTATGTATGCGTCAGCCAGGCATCTACACTTTATACCGGCGACTATACGATTTGCATGACACAGAAAGCGGCCTCCGGCTGGGAGACAGAGAACAACGGTGACTGGGCAACTGCAGATAACATAAAGGTCGGCAAAGCGGTAAACGGTGTGATCACAGGATATACGTCAGATAAGGACTGCTATCGCTTTACACTCACAAAAGCGCAGTATATCAATTTCAGCCTGGCACATGAGAAGATCAATGATTCGGGAAGAAGCTGGTATGTGACATTATATAATGCAAATGGCAAGCGGTTTTATCAGAATTATGATCATATCTATTGTTATGCCGGCAGTACTTATACAGAGTCACCTGCTGTCAAATTAAGCAAGGGAACCTATTATCTGAAAGTACAGGCATATGCGAAAAATGCAGTGGAAAAAGAGTACACACTCTGCGTCAATAAGATTGAGAACAGAAAAACAAGCGTAACATCCGTAAAATCGACAGCATACAATAAACTGAAAGTTTCATGGAAAGTTGTACCGGCTGCAACTTCTTATCAGATCTACCGCAGTACAGCAAAGGATGGAGATTATCAGAATATCAAAACCATCGACGATGTGGGCACCAGTTCCTGGACAGACAGCAGTGTAAAAACCGGAAAAACATACTATTATAAGATCAAGACGGTTGTTAAGACACAGAATGGAGAACAGACCAGTGGATTTTCGAATGTAAAATCTGCAAAGGCGGTTCCGGCAAAGACGACGTTAAAGGCAAAAGCGTCGGATGCAAAGAATGTAAAACTGACCTGGTCAAAGGTAAAAGGTGCAAGTGGTTATGAAATCTACTGCAGCAACAGTAAAGATGGAAAATATAGTAAAGTAAAGACCATATCCAAAGGTAGTACGACATCTTACAAAAACGGTAAATTGAAAAAATCGACGACCTATTATTATAAGATCCGTGCATACCGCAAAGTGAATGGAAAGAAAGTATATGGAAGTTATTCTTCCGTTGTTTCCGTAAAGACAAAAGCAAAATAGATGTGAAAAGAGATACTCCGGCGGGATCATCCTGCCGGAGTATTTTTAAGATTTTATGAAAATTCTGGCAAGATATATTCAACGGGGAGGTTTTATGATAAAATAAACGGTGGATGTGAAGTGTAAAAACATCAGTAAATATACAAGAGGATAACAGGAAAATGAAAAAAAGGATTTTAGCAGTAATCATGGCAGTCTGCGTGAGTATGACAGCACTGCCGGCAGATGTGCGTGCGGCAGAAGATGGCGCAGTCCAGACAGAAAGCACGCAGGCAATGGAAACGTCATCAGCGGAAGAGGCAGCTGTGACAGAAGAGGCATCTGAAACGGAAAATGATGAGACGGAAACATCATCCGAATCAGAGACAACGGAAACGGGGGAGTCTTCCGAGACGGAAACCGGAGTAATGGAAACAGAAGAGACTGCGGAAACGGAGACCGGGGCAGTGGAAACAGAAGAACCGGCCGAGACAGAAACGACCAAAACAGAAAGTACGGAAACAGAGACCGCAGAGACGGAAACGGCTGAAACGGAGACAGAGGAGCCGGCCGAGACGGAAACGATCGAGACAGAAAGTACGGAAACAGAAACTGAGACTGAGACAGAAACTGAGACTGAGACAGAAACAGTCCAGGCAGCAGAAATGAACTATATGATGGTAGAGTCCCCGTATGTCGAAACACCGGGCACCCAGAATGTGGTTTTAAGCCTTGGAACAGGGAATGAGCAGATTTCTGATGTTATTTTAAATTATCAGAATCTGACTACCGGAAAAACATATCAGATCAAAGCGGCAGGCCGAGAAGAAGATATGATCCGTTTTACCATGGATTTTTCTGAAAATGGACAGGCGGGAGAGTATCAGATCACTTCTGTGCAGTTTACACAGGAGAAAACAAAACAGGAGATCCTGTTATCAGACCTTGGAATGGATGTAAGATTTGGTGTCAATGAACAGGCTGAGACGAATCCGGATCAGGTGCTCTATGATGAAGACGCCTACGCGGATGTGGACGCAGATGTTGTTACCATGAGTGAGGATGGCGAAATTGTCTCTGAAAATACCGTGGAAAACGTATTAGAGCAGGGAATCTCAAAGGCAGTTATCGGCAGCACGGATCATTTAAAAGGTGCAAACAGTAGTGTGACGGTAGTTCTCGATCCGGGACATGATGGCACCCATGCGGGAGCGTCCGCTTTTGGAGTACAGGAAGCGGATCTGACACTTAAGATCGCTACTTACTGTAAGGAAGAATTATCCACATATAATGGTATTACCGTTTATATGACGCGAGAGAGTGCAAGCTGCCCGGCAGGTGGCGGAGATAATATTGCATGTCTGGATGCCCGTGCAAACCTTGCAAAGAATGTGGGAGCAAATGTGTTAGTCAGTTTCCATTTAAATACTGCAAACGGAACAGCGAGAGGTGTGGAAGTTTATTATCCGAACAGCAACTATAATGCACAGGTAGGAGGCAATGGACAGGCACTTGCAAAGAAAATATGCGATAAATTGGCAGCACTTGGATTGAATTATCGTGGAACTTTGATTAGAAATGCATCTTATGATAAATATCCGGATGGTTCTGCAGCAGATTATTACGGTCTGATCCGTCGTTGTAAAAATAATGGCATTCCTGGTCTGATCATCGAGCATGCCTTTTTGGACAATGCAAATGATTATTATACATATTTAAGTTCTGATGAAAAATTAAAGGCACTCGGTGTTGCGGATGCAACTGCGATCGCAGAGTATTTCGGTCTGACAAAAGGAGCAAAGACCGTAACGCTCAATTACACGCAGTCGAGAGCGGATGGTAGTCTTAGATTAAAATGGACAGGTCTCGATAATGTCGATTATTATGAAATTTATCGTAATACTGTGAATGATACAAACTATCCTAAGATTGACGAAGTATCGGATGCTACATCTTATATTGATGATACCGTAAAGGCAGGGACAAAATATTACTATCTGGTCCGTCCGGTATTTAACGATGGAACTGCAGGAGAGTATTCTAAACCCATCTCAGGTGTGGCATTAGGAAAAACAAACCTCACAAAGATCAAGGCAAAGAGTGGAAAGAAGATTACCCTGACCTGGAAAAAGGTTTCTAAAGCAGAGGGATATCTGATCTATCGTCAGGACAGCAGTGACAGTAAATTTTATCAGATTGGCACGGTAAAATCCGGCAGTACACTCACTTACACAGATACTGTAAAATCCAATAACAAAACATATACCTACAAAGTACAGGCTTACAATACAAACAATGGCAGACAGGGTGTCGGTGCATATTCTTCCACAAAATCTGCAAAGACACTTGCAAAAGCAAAAATTACAGGAATCACATCCTCGGATGAGGAAGTATTAAAAATTTCCTGGAATAAGGTAAGCGGTGCAAAGGGATATATCATTTCCCGCAGCACAAAGAAAGATAGTGGTTATAGTGAAATAGATACAGTATCAGGAGAAAAGACAACATCCTACACAGATGATACTGTAAAAGCAGGAAAGACCTATTACTATAAGGTCGAAGCATATAATGTCAACAGCGGTACAAAAGGATACGGCGGTGCATCAGACGCGGTGGCAGGAAAAACTGCAAAGCGCACAAAAATCACATCAATCGTTTCCACAAATGAAAAGACCTTGACGATCAAGTGGAATAAGATCACAGGAGCTTATGGTTATCGCATCAAACGAAGTACCGATGAAGATGGTACTTACAAAGTTGTTAAGACGATTAAATCCGGAAACACGACCAGCTACAAAGACACCAGTGTAAAAGCAGGAAAGACCTATTATTACACAGTTGAAACGATGGTAAAGACAGGAGACAATATCTGCTACAGTGGTGATTCAGCATCCGTGGAAGGAAGAACTGCGAAAAAGACGAAGATCAAGTATGCTGTTTCAAATGGAAGCAATCAGATTGAAGTAAACTGGGGAGCAGTGAGCGGTGCCTACGGCTACCGTATCAAACGCAGTACGTCAAAGAATGGTACTTATAATGTGATTGCGACCGTAAATGGAAAGAATAAAACAACCTATCAGGATAAAAATGTAAAAACTGCAAAGACCTATTATTATAAGGTAGAGACGATCAACAAGGTAAATGGTAAAAAAGGATACAGCGGTGATTCCGCAGTTGTGTCAGCAAAGACATTAAAAACTACATCCATTACAGCAGTCAAGGCAACCGGAAGTACTTCCGTAAGACTGGAATGGAAAGCCGTGGATGGGGCATCCGGTTATCAGATTTACCGGAGTACGTCAAAAGACAGTGGTTATAAAAAGGTCGGACAGGTCAAAGGTAAAAATACGAAAAAATATGAGGATAAAACCTTAGAAGCCGGAAAAACTTACTATTATCAGGTTCGTGCATATAAGAGCAACAGTGCTAAAAACGGTGTGGCATCTTTCTCAAAAGCACAGAAGGCATGGACGATCAAACAGGTGGTATTCTCCCAGATCACAAGTGACAGCAAAAATCAGGTCACACTTGGCTGGAAGAAAGTTTCAAAAGCACAGGGGTATGATATTTACCGGAGCGACGAGTCAAACAGTGGATTTGAAAAGATCGCTTCAATTTCATCCGGATCTACACTGACTTACACGGATAAGGGCGTAAAGAGCGGCAATACGTATTACTATAAAATTGCAGCAACTTATAAGATCAAAGGCAGTGCAGGCAGAGGAAGTTATAGTAAGGTAACAGAGGTTGCAGTCTTAAAACAGGGAAGTATTTCTTCTATCACACTCGGAGATAATAATGTATTAAATATCTCATGGAACAGTGTTGCAAATGCAAGTGGCTATGAACTTGCCGGTGCGGTCAGCGAAAAAGGAACTTATACCACATTACAGACTTCTGGTGCAACATCCTTTACACACAGCAATCTGGTACAGGGAACGACATATTACTATAAAGTAAGAGCATACAAAGATTTAAGCAACGGAATCCGTATGTACGGACCATGGTCAGCGGTAAAAGCAAAAGCTGCAGCGCATGAGATCATGGGTACAAGCAGTGTGACAGTCGACCAGATGGTATCTTACTATAATAAACGTTATACCTTCCCGGCAGATACTTACCGTGATAAGGGAGCAGATTCTGCGGAGGCATTCTTTAAGATCTTAAAAGAAGAGGCAGAAGCCGAGGGTGTAAGAGCAGATGTATTATTTGCGCAGGTTATGTTAGAGACCGGAGGATTACAATTCGGCGGAGATGTGCAGCCGAGTCAGTGTAACTTTGGAGGACTCGGTGCAGTCGGTGGCGGTGCGGCAGGTGAGACTTTTGCAGATGTAAGAACCGGACTCCGTGCGCAGGTACAGCACTTAAAAGCATACGCAAGTACAGATGGATTAAACAATGCATGTGTGGATAAGCGTTTTCAGTATGTATCGCGTGGAACAGCCAGATATGTCGAATGGCTTGCAATTCCGCAGAATCCGTATGGAAAAGGCTGGGCAGCAGATGCAGATTATGGTGCGAAGCTGCTTCGGATCATGAACAGTTTATAAACAGAATCAAGGGAAGTAAAACAGAAGGGCTGTGGAAAATGGAGACAACATTTTCTACAGCCTTTTGGCATGTCATAGAATACATGCCACAGAATGGGGATTCTATGGCGGGAAAACTTGCAAAGAACGGCTGATTTTGGTATAATACGCCGGTATATATAACAGGTCTGATGCTTTAAAATCAGTTCTGCTGACGTAAACAAAGATTGAAAAGAGAAGCTATGAAAAAAAGAAAAGGCTATAAACATTTATTGAATTATTGCGCGAACTTAATCATGATTCTTTTTGAGATGATGTGTTTTTCATACGTCTGGTTCGTTTACTATAATCCATTGATGACCAATAAATTTGGAGAACGTGGTCACTGGGGAGTTATCGGACTGTATGTTTTGCTGGCATTTTTCTTTACGCAGAGTCTGGGCGGATTTCATATTGGTTACCTTGAGGCTTCCGATATATTCAGTTCACATGCATTAGCGATCATCATGAGTGCAGTTGTGGAGTATTTTATTGTCGTTCTGGCAGTGCGAAGCTATGTATCGGTGTATCCACTGGTGTGTATGTCAGTGATCGAGATCATATTCAGTATCATCTGGACGATGCTGGTAAGGAATTTATATCAGAAGCTTTATCCTCCAAGAAGAATGTTAGTCATCTATGGCAATTATCCGCCGGATGATCTGATCGCGAAGATTAATTCAAGAAAAGATAAGTATAATATCTGTATGTCCGTAAGCTACAAGGTCGGATATGTGAAATTATATACGATGGCAAAGGAATACGAGGCCGTGGTCTTGTGTGATCTGCCTGCTGAGGCGAGAAACCAGATCATGAAGTACTGTTATCAGGAATCCATCCGTACTTATGTGACACCTAAAATCTCAGATATTCTTCTTAGTGCGGCAGATGATATTCATCTGTTTGATTCACCGTTACTGCTGCTTCGCAATGAGGGACTTACGATCGATCAGAGATTCTTTAAAAGGATTGAAGATATTGTGTTTTCTCTGATTGGAATTATCATTTCGTCCCCACTTATGCTGATCATAGCAGTATGTATTAAATTATATGATGGTGGCCCGGTGTTTTTTAAACAGCCGAGATACACCAGGGACAATGAAGTATTTATGGTATTAAAATTCCGCAGTATGTCTGTTCATGATGCAGACAGTAAGATCACCAAAAAAGGTGATACAAGAGTGACACCGGTCGGAAAAGTGATCCGTGCCGCTCATGTGGACGAGCTTCCCCAGTTGTTTAATATTTTAAAAGGCGAGATGTCTCTGGTTGGTCCAAGACCTGAATGGAAAACAGTGGTAGATAAATACGTTGAGGTTGTTCCGGAATTTGCACTCCGTACCAAAGTTAAAGCCGGACTGACAGGATATGCCCAGGTGTATGGAAAATACAGTACAACACCTTATGATAAGGTACGTCTGGATATTAAGTATATCGAGAACTATTCGCTTTGGCTTGATTTAAAGCTGATCCTACTGACAGTAAAAATCCTCTTTAAAAAGGACAAGACAGAAGGTGTAGATGAGTATCAAAGTAATGCACTGCGAAATGAAAGTGCAGACAACGATAAGAAGCAGGTGTGAGACAGATGTATATTGAGGGAAAAGTCAGTATTATTGTTCCTGTTTACAATGCAGAAAACTTTTTAAACAGGACAGTTGACAGTATTCTGGCACAGACTTATGAAAACTGGGAATTACTGCTGGCAGACGACTGCTCAACAGATCAGAGCAGAGATATCATGAGCAGTTATACGGACGAGAGAATCCATTGTTTTTACTGTGAAAAAAATTCAGGACCGGCAGGCGCAAGAAACCTTGCGCTGCATCATGCAACGGGGCAATATATCGCTTTTCTGGATGCAGATGATTTCTGGCTGCCGCAAAAGCTAGAAAAGCAGATTTCATTTATGAAAAAAGGAAATTACCCGTTCAGCTTTACCAGCTATGAATTTGCGGATGCAAATGCCGTCCGCAGCGGAACGGTTGCACATGCGCCGGAGAGAGTCGGCTACAAAGAGATCTTAAAAAGTTCAACGATCGCACCGAGTACAGCAGTGTTAGACCGTAATCAGGTCGATACGGCACTCATCTACATGCCGGCGAATGTCAGGCTGGAAGATGCAGCCACGTGGATGCAGATCATGAAAACGGGTATTACGGCTTATGGACTTGATGAAATCCTTACCATATACTGCCGTCACAAGGGTGCTTATTCGGGAAATAAATTAGATGCAGTATGGGGAAAATGGAAACTGTACCGTAATGTGGAGAAGTTTTCGTTCTTCAAAGCAGCATATTATGTGTGTGTGAATACCTGGGCAGCAGTTATCAGGAGATTATAGGATGCAGGGGAGGGATGTACTTGCGGTGTCCTATGGTTTGTGATAAAATTATTTTCGGTATGAAATATATGCTGTGTGTGTCAGCATTTAAGGAAAAATAAATATGGCAGAAATTATTGCAGAATGGAAGAAAATATTAGTGGCATATATTGCAAAACTGTGTTTTCTTCCCTTTCATATTTTTAGAATAAAGAAAAACAGGATCATGTTTACCAGCCTTACAGGCGGTAATTATATGGAGTATTCCTGCAATCCGAAATATATATATGAGTGTTTGAAAAAACAGACAAAAGACAATTATGAAATAATATGGGCAGTCAGATGTCCGGAAAAATATCAGTTTTTTAGGGATGAGAATGTACGTCTGGTGACACATTTTTCAATCAGATGTTTTTTTTATTTGTTAACATCAAATGTGGTCATCACAAATGGTTCGTATGTCCCGTGGGTGACATTCCGAAAAAAACAGACAGTAATTAATACATGGCATGGTGGCGGCGCATATAAAAAACTGGATACGGGAGAAGGATATCTGAAACACCTGATTGATAAAAGAAATGCATTGGCAGGAAAAAATACCGGTATATTTGTGACCAGTAGTGAAGAATTTTGTCGTTATGTAATACGTGGGGCATTTCATTTTAAGGGGAAAGTTTTACATTGCGGCATGCCGAGAAATGATTTTCTGGTGAATGGAGAGACGGACAGGGCAAGAAAAAATGTAGAAGAAGGGTGTGGCATTTCTTCAGAAAAGAAAATTTTATTGTATGCGCCTACATATCGGAAAAATGAAACATACGAAAAGCTTGACCTAGAAAAAACAGTCTTACTTCTTAAAAAAGTAACAGGACAGGAATGGGTATGTTTGGAGCGGCTGCATCGCTATGAAACGGATGGAGATATGCAGGAAAACAGTTATGTGAAGGATGTGAATGAGTATCCGGACATGCAGGAGTTATTAGGGGCGGCAGACATGCTTATCACAGATTATTCTTCATCGATATGGGATTATTCTTTTTTGAACCGGCCATGTTTTTTATATGTTCCAGATTTAGAACGATACAGGAAAATGCGTGGTTTTTATGAGGATATAGACAAATGGCAATACCCTTACGCTGTAAAATCGGATGAATTATATGATATCATAGGTAATATGGAACGATATGACTGGTATGGGATTGCCAGAAGACATCACGATATGTTGAAATCCTGTGAGACAGGGGAAGCATCAGAAACTGTGGTAAAATATATAGAGAGTATATGTAGATAATAATATATAAACAGATGGAGGAAAACAGATGAATATTGCGATTGTTTTTGCTGGTGGAAGCGGTGTAAGAATGGGGGCAGGTGTTCCTAAACAGTTTTTGGAGATCAATGGAAAACCAATATTAGTGCATACACTAAGTTTATTTGAAGAACATCATGAAATTGATAAAATTTATTTGGCGGTGTTAGAAGAATATATTGAATATGTGTGGGCACTTGCAACAGAATTCCATATTAATAAACTTGCAGGAATTGTATCCGGTGGGGCAACAGCTCAGGATTCAATATATCGTGCTCTGAAAAAAGCAAAAGAAGAAAATCCGGGGGATTCCATCGTACTTATTCATGATGGCGTAAGACCTTTTATCGGATATGATGTGATTTCTAAGAATATTGCATCTGTAAAAGAACATGGAAGTGCAATCACGTCTAATTTGTGTTATGAAACAGTTCTAATCAGCAAGGATGGGGGGAAGACGGTAGATAATCTGCCGCATAGACAGGAGTGTTATACTGCACAGGCTCCGCAAAGCTTTTATCTGGATGATATTATTAAAGCACATGACATTGTAAGGAAAGATAATCCTGAATATACAAATCTTGTAGATTCCTGTACAATTATGAAAACAATTGGAAAAAGTACTTATTTAGTGGAAGGAAACAGAGGAAATATTAAGGTGACAACACCGGTTGATGTATATATGTTTCGTGCGCTTCTAAGTTATAAAGAGAATGAGCAGGCGTTCGGTTTTGGACTGACAGATAAGATGAGATCTAAAATAAATTATTATAAGCGTGATAAAGAAGAATAGTACAGAAAATAAAAGTTTCACATATAGGTTTGTTTTGTCCAAAGTTTACGAATCGGGAGGATTGGTATGTTTAAAATAATGTGTGATACAGTTGTGAATGAGGATGTTCAGAATATTATAAATGTAGACAGCGTAGATTGGAAACAGTTTCATGGAAAAACGATAGCGGTCACTGGTGCAACTGGACTGATAGGGAAAATGTGTGTGTTTGCATTGCTTGCTGCAGATAAAAAATATAATTTGAATTTAAAAGTATTGGCGTTTGTACGCAATGAAAAAAAAGCAAAAGCGAT
>ENA-OZXN01000150-OZXN01000150.1-human-gut-metagenome-genome-assembly--contig:-NODE-150-length-23426-cov-9.630183_pt1 | contig 23426 bp, 13 predicted proteins | sample MGYA00244857_ERZ654098 | MGnify/ENA primary metagenome ERZ654098 (study PRJEB26926, sample SAMN06165225) | human gut metagenome | biome: ENVO:00009003; feature: ENVO:2100002; material: ENVO:00002003...
GGCATACGAGATGTCTTAGGGTCTCGTGGGCTCGGAGATGTGTATAAGAGACATGATTTTTATTTATTTTTGCAAAAAAGAAGCCAGCTATGAAATACCTTTTTTTACTCTTAATATGTGTTTATTGCTGTCTATTCGGCTATGCTCGCCCTGTCATCGTGTATGATGATGATAACTTATCGTGTAATCGTATTATTTCTTTGGAGCAGGATGCATATGGTTTTATATGGATTGCAACAGAAGACGGATTAAACAAGTTTGATGGCTATACATTTACCAACTATTTTCATGATGAAAGTGATTCTACCTCTATAGCGTGTAACTATATCAACAAGGTTTATTCGGACTCTCATCAAAGACTGTGGGTGGCAAGTAATAAAGGTATCCAGTATTATTTACCCCAACAAAATGCTTTTAGAACCATTAAATTACCTGTTAATTCCAATCCTAATGTTACAGCTATAACAGAATTGCATAATGGTGATATTTGGATTGCCGCTTCCGGTTCTGGTTTGTATTCTATTAATTCCCATACAGACCAAGCTGAACAGTTGACTTGGATAGGAGAACATTGTGATTATTTGTATGTAAATTGTATTTATGAAGATACAAAACATTATGTTTGGATTAGTTATCTTGGCAATCAGCTGGCTCGTATTTCTCTTGAGAGAAAAGAAATTGTTACTTATACACTACCACAGACTCCTTTCCCGAAAGTATATGGTATGAAAGAAGATGCTCAGGGTAATTTGTATTTTATTACTTACAATGATGTTTTGATGAAAACTCCTGAAAAAGAGAGCTTTCAGTCTGTACGTACTGCTGACAATCGAAACGTTGTTGCACGCGGCATCACCCAGACCAGTGATGGTAAACTGTGGGTAAATACAGTAAACAACGGGTTAATGTTTATTGATACAAAACAGAAACAATTATATCCTGAACGCGTATCCGGAAATACATTTGATGAGCTAACGTACGGAGAAATTGTGTGTTTTTTGGAGGATACAGATGGTAATAAATGGTTGGCTTACCGTCGAAAAGGTTTAGTAATGGTACCTAATGAAGGAAAACTTTTTGAGTCTTTAAGTCTTACCGTATCACCAACTCAAGGGTCTCCGACTATGATTTATCAAAGTTGTGACAATCATTTATGGGTAGGAAACTGGGACGGTTCGCTTCAACAACTGGACAGAGGAGGAAAACGATTGAAGCAGTACAAACTTTCGCATTATCCTCGGACTGTTTATGAAAAAGAAGGAACTCTTTGGATAGGAAGTAACGATGGCGGAATTTATCAGCTGAATTTGCATACGGATAAACTTTATCAGACCTCTTTATTCGCTAATAAAAGTGTCAACAGGATTATTGAAGGGCGTGATCATATGCTTTATCTATCTTGTCCGGGTAATGGATTGGGCGTTTATAACCCAACTAATGGAGAGAGTACACTAATATCTTACCAGACTCCTATGGAAAATCAAGTAACATTAGGAAATGATTGGATTAATGATTTGCTGTGCGATAAAGATAGTCTTATTTGGATTGCTCATTTCCTGGGAGTAAGATGCTATGATACTTCTAAAAATATATTTTTAGATCTTCCTATTAACTATGATTTGAAAAACTATGTATGCTATGAACTTTTGGAAGATAACGACGGACGGCTATGGATTGGTACTAATAATGGTATTTATATTTATGATAAGCAAAAGCAAACTCTTCAGCACATAGGGAAAAAGGAAGGTATGCCTAGTAATGTTGTCTGTGGATTGGAAAAAGATGCGCAAGGAAATATTTGGTGCAGTACTTACAAAGGTATATGTCGTATTGAGCAGGAGAGTCACCGGGTAACAACTTATTATTCCGGAAATGGATTGAGAGATAAAGAATATATAATTGGCATGTCTTTACAAGATAATAATGGATACATTTATTTTGGTGGTCCTAGTGATATTATCCGTTTTATACCTGACAGTATTCAATTTGGTAAGCCGTTACATATTCCGGTTCTAACCAATTTATATGTAGATAATGTTTTGGTAAATGCCTCAAAGTCAGCTTTGTGTAAAAAGAAGCTGGCAGATACTTTGTCTGTCTATACAAATGAATTATATTTTGATCCTAAAAGTAATACTTATTCTTTTGAGTTTTCTACATTCAATTTTCATAATCGAAAGAATACTTATTTTAAGTATCGTTTAAGGGAATTGGATGGCAACTGGAGCCATACATTACTTGGAGAGAACCGGATTACCTATAATTATTTACCACCGGGACAGTACACTCTTGAGGTACAAGCCTGCGAAAATAATATCTCGTCTCCTATACGTAATATTTCCATTTATATCGCCTCACCTTGGTATCTTACTTCGTGGGCACTGGTTATTTATTTTGTTGGAGCAGTTATGTTGATTCTAGGTTCTATAAACCTATATATTCGTCAGCAAAACCATAAAAGAAGAGATGAAATAAATGAAGAGAAAATACGCTTTTTCATTAATATAGCTCATGAGATACGTTCTCCATTGACATTGATTATAAATCCGTTGAATGAGCTACTCAAAAAAAGTACGGATTCTGGTATGTTAAAAATATTGAGAATGATGGAACATAATACTAATCGTATTATGAGTCTTATAAATCAGCTTCTTGATATTCGGCGTATTGATCAGGGACAAATGAAGATAAAATGTAGGGAGACTGATTTAATTAGTTTCATTGATGATATTTATGAGATATTCAGCTATCAAGCAATTAAGCGGAATATAAATTTTACTTTCAACCATACTTCCGAGAAACTCTTTGTTTGGATTGATGTGAAAAACTTTGATAAGATAATAATCAATTTGTTATCAAATGCATTTAAATACACTCCTGATGGTGGGGAAATAGAAATAGTACTTACTGCAAAAGAAGAGCTGAAAACAAATTCTCCATTGAGGAAATATGCTGAAATTTGTGTACGGGATACCGGTAAAGGTCTTGATAAAAAAGAGATGGAAAAAGTTTTCGAACGTTTTTATCAATCGCCTTCCGATCCAAATCGTAGCTTGGGTTTCGGCATAGGATTGAATTTGGCTAAAATGTTAGTTGAGCTTCATCATGGTACTATCAAGGCGGATAATCGCTCAGATAAACAGGGGAGTTGTTTCACAATACAAATTCCGCTTGGAAATGACTTCTTATCTGCAGAAGAACGAGAAGTAGAAGTTGTAGAAACATCTCCTATTCACAATATTCCTATGGAAGAATGGGTTGTAAATGCAGAAAGTGCTGCATCTAACAAGAAAAGCAAGTATCGAATTTTACTTGTTGATGATGATAGGGCTCTGTGTGAGTATTTACAGGACAAATTAGGAGATATCTATAGGATTACTACTTGTCACAATGGACAGGAAGCATTACAAGTAGCGATGAGTCAAACATTCGATTTGGTTATTTCAGATATTGTTATGCCGATAATGGATGGATTCGAACTGTTACATCGGATTAAACGAACACCACAAATAGGATATTTGCCCGTTATTTTATTGACATCGCAAACAGAGTTGGAAAATAGGATTAAGGGGTATAAAGAAAAAGCTGATGCCTTCCTATCTAAACCTTTTAATATTGATGAGCTAATGATGCTCTGTGCTAATTTGATTGAGAATCGCATCCTTATAAAAAGTCGGTATAATATTTTGGAGAAAGATATAAAATCAATTAATATAAAAGCTAATGATGAACTTTTTCTTGAGCGTCTTATAAAGGTCATCAATGAAAACCTGTCAAATGTTGATTTTACTGTTGAAAATTTAGCAGATGAAGTAGGTATAAGTAGAGTGCAACTTCATCGTAAATTAAAAGATTTGATAGGTGTATCTACAAGTGAATTCATTCGTAATTTACGATTGCAACAGGCAACTATCTTACTCAAGGATAACAAAGTTAATATTTCTCAGATAGCCTATGCTGTTGGATTTTCAAATCCGATTTTGTTTTCTTCTACTTTCAAGAAAACGTATGGATGTACCCCTAGGGAGTATAGGGAGAGGAATATGTAACAAAATAATATATAGAATGTAACGCCTATGTTACAAATGACCGAATAGTATGTAACAATAAACTAGAGCATTTCATAACCATATTACTATGTTTGCAGCGTGTAAATTTTAAATTTAATATGTTATGAAAAATGCTTTTAATTTTAGGCCATGGATGGTTTTGGCTGTCTTGTTGACGTATTCATTGGGGACGTGGGCTCAATCTATTACGTTAAAAGGAATCGTGAAAGATGACTTTGGTGAAAGTATTATTGGTGCTAGCGTTTTGCAAAAAGGTACCACGAATGGTACGGTAACTGATTTGGATGGTAATTTTACTTTGACTGTTCCTAATAAAAATGCGGTGCTGGTTATTTCATTCATAGGCTATCTTACGCAAGAAATAACTGTAGGAAATCAAACTCATTTCAATGTTCTCTTAAAAGAAGACGCACAAAATTTGGATGAGGTGATTGTTATTGGTTATGGTACGGCAAAGAAAAGTGACTTGACGGGAGCCGTAACTCGTGCAGATATGGGTGCGTTGGAAAAATCACCTAATGTAAATGTTTTACAAGGCTTAAAAGGGGTTGTTCCAGGTCTGAATATTGGTATTGCAACCAAAGCGGGAGACTCACCTACTGTTTCTATTCGTGGTCGTAACTCTATTTCTGGTTCTACTGAGCCATTAGTTGTATTGGATGGAGTTATTTATCGTGGTAATATTTCTGATATTAACCCAAGTGATATTGCATCTATTGATGTGTTAAAGGACGCCAGTAGTACAGCTATTTATGGTTCACAAGCAGCAAACGGTGTGTTAATGATTACTACTAAAACGGTTAAAAGTGTTTCTAAGCCGATTTTGGAATATAGTGGTTCATTTACTTTGCAAGGTTTGATTAACAATGATATGAAACGTCTTGACAGAGATGGTTTCGCTACTCAGGTTGCTGATATTAAGTTGGCTGAGAGTCGTATGGGAACTGATATGTTACAACGTAATCCGGATTTCAACCCCGCTACTTATTTTAAAGATGGAGAAGTGATAACTGGTTATAATAATGGTGTGAATACCGATTGGTGGGATTTATTGACGGAAGATGTTCCTTATATTCAAAATCACAACATTAGTGTTCGTGGAAAAACAGAAAGGAATAGTTATTTTGTTTCTTTTGGTTTTACTGACCAACAAAACTTAGTTGTTAATGATACCTACAAACGTTATAATGTTCGCATGAACTTGGATAGTAAAATTACAGACTGGTTAAAAGTTGGAACAGCTTCCTATTTTAATATAAGTAACTTCTCCGGTGAGAATACTTCATTTAGTAGTTTGTTTAGCATTCCGGCTTCTGCCACTCCATATGAAGAAGATGGTAAAACATTGAAAGTACAACCTTTGGTAAGTACTGTAAATCCTTTGCTGACAATGAGTAATCCTGATAAGGATATACGCTATAACTTGTCAGGTAATGTATATGCCGATGTTAGTATTCCTTGGGTAAAAGGTTTGAGTTATCGTATCAGCTATGCGAATAACTGGACGATCTATAATTATTATAATTTTAATCCGTATGGCAATACTTTGTTAGGTCAGGCAGAGAAGAAACATACCAACCAAAATGAATGGACGTTGGACAATATCATTACTTACCAAAATACATTTGGAAAACATTCTGTTAATGCCACATTTGTATATGGTGTTGAAAAACGCACTTATGAGAGCACTGATGCTATTGCCAAAACTTTTACTGATAAGACTCTAGGATATAATAATATGGGAATGGGGCAAGCTGACTTGAATGCCATTACTTCAAATGCTTGGGAAGAAAGCAGTTTGTATAACATGTTGCGTTTAGTCTATACTTACAATGATCGCTACATTGTTACTGGAACCATTCGTCGTGACGGTTTTTCGGGATTCAGTAGTGGTAATAAGTTTGGTTATTTCCCATCAGTAGCTGCGGCATGGAGACTCTCTGAGGAATCTTTTATTAAAGATAATATCAAATGGATTGATAACTTGAAACTACGTTTGTCTTATGGTACCAGTGGGAATAGAACTAGTGGACGCTATGCAACTATGGCGCAAATGCAAAATAATTCATCCTATGGTAAGGGATATGTGTATGGTGATGGTGCAAAAGGTGGCTTGTTGCAACTAATGAAAACTTTGCCGAATCCCGATTTAAAATGGGAGACGACCAAATCGGTCAATTTAGGTCTTGACTTCAGTGTATTGGGGGGGCGTTTGTTTGGTAATTACGAGTTTTATGTATCTAAAACCAGTGATTTGTTGTACGATGTTGAAATTCCTCATATGAATGGTATGGTTACTAACAGTATTCCTACTAACATCGGTAAGTTGCGCAATATAGGACATGAATTTAGTATTACTGGTATCCCCATTGTTAACAAAGATTTTCAATGGACCATTACTGCTAACTTCTCATTGAATAAAAATAAAGTAGAAAGTATCTTGGGTATTGATGCGAATAAAGATGGTAGGGAAGATGATTTGGTTGCAAGTAATATCTTTATTGGTGAACCCTTAGATCCGATTTATGATTATAACATCATTGGCATGTGGCAGGTAGAAGATTATAATAAAGGCATAATTCCTGATGGTTTCTTGTATGGTACTTACAAGATTGAAGATGTTAACCATGACAACGCATACACAGCTGAGGATGACCGGAAGATTCTTGGTTACAAAGATCCTTTATATCGTTTCAGTATTCAAAACAATTTTACTTATAAAGATTTTGAGTTGAATATCTTTATCAATTCTGTACAAGGTGGTAAAAATCACTACCTGGGCCAACCTGCTGGGAAATTAGTCATTCCTGATCACCTGTTGAGTAACAGTTTCATGAAATTTGATTATTGGACTCCCGAAAATCCAGATGCTCGATATCGCCAATTGGGATTCTATACTAATTCATTAGGTTCAGGATTTTCACCTTATATTTCCCGTAGTTTTGTTCGTTTGCAGGAGTTATCTTTAGCATATAACCTGCCTAAAAAATTCTTGAGCAAGATTCATGTAAATCGTGCGAAAGTGTTTATCAGCGCATCCAACCTCTTTACTATAACAGGTTGGGACGGATGGGATCCTGAAGCAGGACAAGGCATTAGCTATGACTTGGATGGAGGTTATCCAACGATGAAGAGCTATACACTGGGATTGAACTTTGAATTCTAAAAAATTAAATACGTATCACAATGAAAAACTTGAAATATATATTTGCAGCTGTTGCATTATCATGTTTAGGCACAGCTTGTAATGAAAGTAGCTGGTTGAAAGAAACTCCCTACGATTTCTATACGCCTGAAAATTCCTATACTACAACTGACCAGTTCCAAAATGCGTTAAATTACTTGTATGATCAGGTACGAGGGATGCGTTGGAAAATGGGTGACCAAAATATGGCTTTAATTTGCAGTGATATTGCTTCCGGTGGAACAGATACTTCCCCTGTTGCTAAATTTAATGACTTTAAAACGTTTCTTACTCCCTATACTTATGTAGCCAGTTCATATTGGGATAGAGCTTATTCAGCCATAGCTAATGCAAATGTTATTATCAGCCGTATTGATATGGAAAATGAGGTAGGTGAAGATAACAAAAAAGTAATTAAAGGACAAGCACTCTTTTTCCGCGCTTATTTTTATAATTTCTTAGCAAATTTATATGGCGGTGTTCCATTGATATTAGAAGAAGCTACCGAACCTCGGAAGGATTATGTACGGGCAACGCGTGAAGCTACTTATGACCAGGCACGTCAGGATTTGGAAGATGCCATCAAAATGCTGAATGATATTACAAAGGCTAAAGATGGTGAAGTAAATATTCAGGCTGCTCAACATTTGTTGGCGGAAGTTTATATTTCTCTTGGAGATTATTCCGAAGCCATTGCTGCAGCTACTGCTGTTATTACTCACCCCAGTATGGGATTGATGAAAACACGTTTCGGTTCAAGAAAAGACGAAACAGGTGATCCTTATTGGGACTTATTCCAATTGAATAACCAAAACCGTTCAAGTGGTAATACTGAAACAATTTGGGCTTTACAGTATGAATATAAGAACTCCGGTTCTTCCTATAGTAATGAAATGCCGCGTTGGTTACTTCCTTATTATGAAGGCTTGAATGTGCGAGATAAAGAAGATAAAAAGAATGTAAAAGCCTTTACACTCAACACGATGGAAAAAGGTGGTAGAGGTATCGGTACTATTCGTCCTACTAATCACTTCCTCAACGAAATTTGGGAATCAGGAGATATCCGTAACTCAGAATTGATGATTATACGCGATTTCCAAGTTGACAATCCGGAAGCGAAAGATTTCAAAAAATGGATCATGGCTGATGGGTTATATGATAAGTTTAATAAAGAACAGCAAACTCGTCAGTTCTATCCGTTTATTATGAAATTCAGTCAGGTCGGTACTTTAGAGGACGATAATTATCAGAAAAATGCTGACGGTACATATAAACTTACAGCTTTGGGTGAGCATGGCGTGGTTTACGCATGGGGAAGTCTAAGTGCTAATACTTCTATGAAAGACGAATACATGTATCGTTTGGCCGGTACTTATCTTCTTAGAGCAGAAGCCTATTTGGCCAATAATGAACCGGATAAGGCTATGGCAGATCTGAATGAACTTAGAGATCGTGCTCGAACTCGCCAGCTTACTAGTTCAAGTGAAGTAACACTCGATTTCATTCTGGACGAGCAAATGCGTGAGTTATATTTCGAAGATTTTCGTGTGCCTACCTTATGCCGTTTAGGTAAAATGGTGGAGCGCTCTAGAAAATATAATCCGTTTGGTGCAAATGTTGGTGATCACCAGAATTTATTCCCTATTCCGTATAGCGAAATAGAAAAGAATATATTTAATAAAATAGAACAAAATCCGGATTATGAGAAATTCTAGGAGTTTATGAACTCTTCAGAATCTATCTCAGTGCTTCATAAAAAGTAGGCTGATATTTATCTATTTTATAAATACCAACTTAAAAAACACATTATAGCAAATATTGTTATGAGGAGATTATTATTATTATGTTATTTGGTTACGGCGGGAGTTGTCGGGATATTCGCTCAAGGAGAAAACCGATTAAAGGATAACTTTGACTTCGATTGGAAATTTTCATTAAATGATGATCGCCAGTATGCTGATCCTGTGTATAATGACCAATCGTGGGAAGATATCCAACTACCGCATGACTGGAGTATTAAATTGAATTTTGACCATTCGATTAGTGGATCGGCTGCTCATTTGCCTGGTGGCATCGGTTGGTATCGCAAAGCGTTTATTGTACCGGCTTCCTATAAAAATAAGTCCGTATCTGTTTTATTTGATGGCATTTTTCATCAGAGTGATGTTTATATTAACGGTAAACATTTAGGTTTTCGGCCGTATGGATTTTGTAGTATTGAATATGATCTGACTCCATATCTGAAGTATGGGGAAAAGAATATAATTTCTGTACGTGTTGACCGTTCGGGAAAAGATAACATCGCTCGCTGGTATACGGGATCTGGAATTTATCGTCATGCTTGGCTGATTGTAACCAACCCTATGCATGTAATTAACAATGGTACTTATGTTACTACGCCAGAGATAGATGCCCAAAGAGCATGCGTGGCTGTTGTGACAAGCCTTACCAACACTTCTCACCAAGAAGAAACTGCTACACTTATGCAGTATATTCTGGATAAAGAAGGAAAAGTTGTAGCCAAAAGTGATAACCGAAAAGTTACGGTTCAGCCCAAAGATACGGTTGATGTGACTCAACAACTGAATTTGGAAAATCCTGTGCTATGGTCGATTGATACTCCGTCGATGTATACCATGAAAACCATAGTGAAGATTGGACGAAAAACCGTTGATGACTATCGTACTCCATTTGGTGTGCGCACTATAGAGTTTACAGCTGATCGTGGATTTTTCTTAAATGGTCAGCAAGTCAAACTTAAAGGCTTGTGTTTGCATCAGGATGCCGGTGCATTAGGGACAGCTGTACCCGACCGGAGTAGTGAACGCCGTTTGGAGATTTTGAAGGAATACGGGTGTAATGCCATCCGCTGTGCGCATAATCAACCCTCTCCTGAATTTCTGGATATGTGTGACCGTATGGGATTTATCGTAATCGATGAGGCATTTGATAAATGGAAATCCGGTTATTATGCCAAATATTTTGACAAATGGTGGCAAAAAGATATGGAGGATATGTTGTTGCGTGACCGTAATCATCCGTCGGTTGTTTTGTGGAGTATCGGAAACGAGCTGCAGGAAGCGTGGGAAAGCTCTGATGAAGGAGTGGAACGTGCAAAAATGCTGCAGGATTTTGTTCACCAAAAAGAACCGAGTCGTATGGCAATTCTCTCTGCGCAAAACAACCATCAGGAAAAGTTTTCCGGTGTAACGGATGTTATCGGATATAACTATTTGGAGGCACGTATGTTAAGTGATCACAAGAAATTCCCCGAACGCCGTTTTATGATAACCGAAGAGCTTCCTTATTATAGTGGTGAAGAAGGAAACATTCGTAGTTATACTCCGTATAATCCATGGAACATCATTGCTGAGAATGAATTTGTAGCCGGTGGATTTATTTGGTCGGGGGTAGATTACTTAGGTGAGGCAGCTAGTCGGGAAAGCCATGGATGGCCCAACGGGCTGTTTGATATCTGTATGTTTGAGAAACCTCGCGCTGCCTATCATCGCGCGATGTGGAACAATAAACCATTGGTAAGCATAGCTTTTCTTGATCCCTCTCTTGATATCGACCATGGAAGGGATTTGTGGCAGTGGCCTAAGATGGCTTCACACTGGAACTTGCCGAGAACGTATTTCGGACAAGTTATTCAGGTGTGCACTATCACAAATTGCGAAGAAGTAGAGATGTTTATGAATGGTAAATCGATGGGCAAACAAAAAACAGCTGACTTTACGAATAATACTATTATATGGAATATTCCTTATCGTCCGGGAACTTTGGAAGCAAAGGGATATAATGATGGGAAAGAAGTAGCAGCTTATCAGCTTGCCACATCAAAAGATACGGATTCTTTAACTTTGACGCCCGACCGGACAATGATTAAAGCAGACGGACAAGATTTGTCGCACATTGCTATTCAGTTGTACGATGAGGATGGGAAACCTGTACAGACGGATGATAAAGAGTTGACTGTAACGGTGGAAGGTGATGGCCGTTTCTTGGGCATTGATAACGGAGATTTAAGACGTAAAAATTCATTTAGCGGGAACAGGTTGAAAACCTATTTCGGCAAGGCGCTGGTTGTTGTACAATCCTTGCGTAAGGCGGGCACGATGACAGTTAGTGTGGAGATGGAAGGAAAAGCAACTCCTTATGTAGTTACCATCCAGTCCGTCCGGTAGTTGGTAAGTGGTTTGATATTAGTTGAATAACAGAAAAGAGTGTACTGTAATGGTGCACTCTTTTTATGTATAAAATAGTTTCGTTTTAGCGTTTGTTATATTGAAAACAGAAAATGTAACATAGAAAATAATGTTGTCGTTTCAGTATAATAAGATGTATCATATCTGATATATTCTAATTGAAAGATTCCGTAATTTTGAACAATAAAACTACAGCTAACTTGGAGAGTTGTTTTAATCTAATATGAATATGAAAAGAATTTATTTTTTTGTTTGCATTATTGTATTGTGTTGTATAAACTCGGCTCAAGCGCATCTCCCTTGCCCGGTGAATGGCAGAGGGGTATTGCAGTGCGATGCCGAACTGAAATCATCTTATAAGAAAAGTGTGTCTCTTCATTTTGATGTTAATTCCCGGGAAGAATCTTATGCAGCCCGAATGTTGACGAAGTCTTTGCAAGAACGGGGATATGTAATAAATGCGAATAGTGGAGATTATTCAATCAATTTCTTTATTGACAAGAAGGGATATGGTGCCGAAGCATTTGCTATTATCCCTGAAGGAAATGTAATCAAAATTATTGGAGGAGACTATAGAGGACTTATTTATGGGGCATTATCATTATCGGAAGATTTGAGAAATGAGATTTTGTTGGACAATGCGGTTGCTCGGAGTGAAAAGCCGAAATTGATGTTACGAGCTGTAAAGTACGATCTTCCATGGGATACCTATCGGCATAGTGAAGCATTGAATCTCCATGATGAGACCTGTCGTGACCCGAAATATTGGGAGGCATTTTTGGATATGATGGCCGAAAATAGGCTGAATGCTTTGTCGCTTTGGAACTTGCATCCTTATCCATTCATGATTATGCCTAAAAACTATCCGGAAGCGAGTCCGTTTACGAAAGAAGAATTTAAGGAGTGGCAAAAGCTTTTTCAGTCTATCATCGGCATGGCTGCTGAGCGAGCTATCGAAACCTATCTGATCCCGTTCAACATTTTTGTGACGCCGGAGTTTTCAGTTGCACATAATGTAGCAATGGATAATCTTGATCATCATTTCTATGTGCGTGGGGAAACGGCACAAATTGTCAAAGACTACACACGCGAATGTGTAACTCAAGTGTTGGAAGAATATCCTGATTTAACGGGGTTTGGATTGACTTTGGGTGAAGGCATGGCAGGTATGACACCACAAGAACGTGAAGCTTGGATGACTGAGACTATCATTGAAGGGATGCGGCGGGCCAATCGACCTTCTAAACTGGTACATCGTGTACCGTTCTCTAGTACGACCGAATCACTTGGGAATACCAGCGTTGAAACGGAGCGCATAACTCGCGCATCCATAGAGCGGGAAGCGGATATGGGCTTTACCGAAGGTCCTATTTTTGCAGACTTTAAATTCAATTGGTCACATTCCCTTTCCACGCCCAAGCTGATTAAAGTGCATGGTGGCCCGTTGTATGATACTTACTTTAATCCTGTCTCCGATAAATATAAGGTGACTTGGACAGCACGTAATGAAGATATCTTTTGCCTACGTTGGGGGGTGCCTGAATTTGTCAGAGCGCATGTGAAATTAAATTCTCCGGCTTATGTTGGAGGGTATTTTATAGGTTCGGAAACCTATATCCCGGCAAAAGATTATTTCACGACGGATATGAGTAAGGCTAATTGGAAATGGGCTTTTGAACGTCAATGGCTGTATTATAAAATTTGGGGACGTTTGTTGTACGATAGTGATACGCCGGATGAAGTGTTTCATGCTGAATTTATTCGTCGTTATGGCAAAGATGGTGAAAATCTGCTGAAAGCTTCTTCACTTGCCGGCATCACACCGCTGGTGTTTGCGTCAAATACGGACTGTGGTTGGGATTTTACCTTGTATAGTGAAGGATTGATGGCTCTTGTTCCTAAAGATCGGAATAGGCCGGGAACCCCATTGGAAGAATATGTTTCTATCGACCGATTGATTCACCAAAATCCGCTTGATACCTCTTTTGTTAAAGTAGCAGATTATGTGGAACGGATATTGGCTGGCGGAAGTTTTACCAAAGAAAGGGTCACACCTCCGCAGATAGCCGATTCTTTGGAAAGGAATGCCAAACAAGCTCTTAAACTGGTAGAAAATATTAACCCGGCAAAGAATCAGAATGCAGCATTGATCTATGAAGTTGCAGATATTAAAACTTGGGCTAATTTAGGTTTACATTATGCCGAGAAGATACGTGGGGCTATTGCTTTGCAAACTTACAGGGTAAATGGAAATAAGACTTATCAGCAACAAGCGATACGGCACTTGAGTAAAGGACTGGAATATTGGGATAAAGTTATTGAAATTACTCGTCCGTTATACAACGATATGCCGCTGGTTCATTACAGTGAGCAAGGGGGAAAGCATTGGAAGGAAAATGATCATTTACGCTTTCACTGGGCATTGATTCGTCCTGACGTGGCTAAAGATCTGGAAATAGCCAAACGATAGCTGTGTGATATGGATTTTGATGAAACATATAATATCAATACTAAATTCAAACTTTTTTATATGAAAAATAGAGCGTTATTATTTGCATGCGTTGGAATACTTGTGTGTAACGGGCTTATAGCTAAAGAATATCATGTAGCTAAGAGTGGCTCGGATACCAATCCCGGTACAGTTGAAGCTCCATTCCTTACAATTTCTAAAGCGGCAATGGTTCTTAATGCCGGTGATACTGTAACTGTACATTCCGGCACTTATCGCGAGTGGGTAAGTCCCCGCAATTCTGGCTTGAATCGTACTTCGCGTATCGTGTATCGTGCTGCTCCGGGCGAAGATGTTTGGATCAAAGGGTCGGAAGAAATTAAAGGTTGGGTGCGTCAACGGAATTCTACAGTTTGGAAGGTTGTGGTGCCTAATAGTGTATTCGGCGATTTTAATCCGTTTGCAGAAAAGCTTTGGGGAGATTGGCTCGATAAGAATCCTGTAACCTATCATTTAGGAGAAGTTTTCTTGAATGGCAAGTCATTTTATGAGGTGGACAGCCTTTCTAAAGTGAGAAATCCTCAGGAATTTCCGGATTCCAAGAACAAAGCCCAGTCGCTTTACCAATGGTATGCCGAAGTAGGTGATACGGAAACTGTCATTTGGGCTAATTTCCACAAATACAATCCCAATAAGGAACTTGTAGAAATCAATGCTCGTCCGGCTTGTTTTTTCCCGAAGGAACAAGGTGTGAACTATATTACGGTACAAGGCTTCAAAATGTCGCAGGCGGCAGTTCAGTGGGCTCCTCCTACAGGTGTTCAGAAAGGACTTTTAGGCCCTAATTGGAGTAAGGGTTGGATTATTGAGGGAAATGAAATATCGAATGCCAAGTGTTCTGGAATCAGCTTAGGGAAAGATTTTGCTTCGGGCAACAATCTTTGGACATTGGAGCAAAGTATTGTGGGATTTAACCGGGAGATAGAGTCGGTTATTAAGGCCTGGCGTATGGGCTGGAACAAGGAGAATATCGGTTCTCATGTGGTACGTAATAACGTTATCTTTGATTGCGAACAGACAGGTATTTGTGGACACATGGGAGCTATATTCAGTGTGATTGAGAATAATCATATCTATGATATTCATACTAAGCGCCAGTTTACCGGTGCGGAGATCGGTTGTATTAAATTGCATGCGCCTATTGATGTGGTTGTTAAAGACAACTGGCTTGATAACGGTTATCGAGGTATATGGCTCGACTGGCAGTGTATTGGAACTCGTATAACAGGTAATTTGTTTACGAATAATGACTTTTATGACATCATGATTGAAGTTACCCATGGCCCCTGTTTGATTGACAATAACATACTGTTGTCTGCTAATTCTGTAAATAATCTGTCACAAGGGACTGCGTGGGTGCACAATCTCATCGGTGGAGTGGTAACAGTACGTCCTATTCCCATACGTTATACGCCTTACCATGAGCCACATTCAACGGACATCATAGGTCTAACAAGTATATTGTGCGGGGATGAGAGACTTTATAATAACATTCTTACAGTAGTTCCCGGCTCACAGTCTGAACATAAGCTTGATGGTTTCTCTCCTTACGATTCTCATCCTGAATATAAAGAAGGAATTTATCAGGAAATGAACCGCACATCACGAGGTTCGGTTCAGTCAAAAGACTTTACGTTGGCTATGTACACCGGTGCTAACCTTTATTATGATGGAGTGAAACCCTATGCTCATGAACCTTATAATATTGTAAGTAATCATGCATTGGCTCCCACAATTGAACAGCGTGGTGACGAGGTGGTTCTTAAGTTGAACTTTGACAACAATATTTCGCAATTGCAGACGCAAATTATCGACACAGAAAAAATGGGAGTAACCTTCTTTTCAAATGGTTATTTCGAAAATCCGGATGGAACGCCTATAACACTTAATACAGACTATTTAGGAGTTTCTCGAGGAGACGCTCCTAAAGCAGGACCATTTGAGAATGTTGTCCCCGGTATACAGGAAATCGTAGTTTGGAAAGGACACCGCAAACAGTAATTTTCAGTACGAAAGGTAGTGTTCTAAAGAGAGTGCAAATCCTTTTTAGAACACTACTTTGAACCTTGTCATATTGGTTTTGACGCTGGCGCAAACCATAGCGCAAACCGAGGATTAAAAACAAAAAAGACCGCCAAGAGTGGAAGCCTCTCAACAGTCTAAATCTTCTTAGTAGCGGGACCCGGGATTGAACCGGGGACCTCATGATTATGAATCGAGCACTAACCGATGTCTTCCTATTTCTTAGCGTTTCATGCTCTTGCCTAAGTGGCTCTTTTACAAGGGTAAAGATAATATTTCTTTTTCATCCGTAATCACTCCTTTTCTTCTTTTTTCGGGATGCGTGTGCAATTTGTGTGCAAACCAAGAATTATGATACTTTTTTTGTAGAATATAGTTCTGGCATTTTTTGGTATATTTTACCATTTATGAGCTTGCCATTTTCTTTCTTGTTTCTTTTTATCCCATCGCTTCCCCATGTTCCCCATTGTTTAAAAAAGAATGCAGAACCTTGTTTTTCTGTTTGTTCTTTGATTGATAATACCCATTCCTCTTTCATAGGGCGAGCTTTACTACCGCTTTCTCCACCAACAATTACCCAATCAATGTTTGTTAAATCCAGTTCTCCTAAGTCTTCAAGTAAAGGCTCACATGATAAGAATAAAATAGGTGCTTTTAAAGTCCGCAAACAATCAATTCTCCTTTTAGAGGCAGGAACTTCTACTGTGACACCTAACCATGCGTTTTGTGGTATTTCATGGCTTTGAAAATACTCGACCATACGTTCTGCTCTTTTTGTTAAGAGTTGGTAACGATGCCAAGGTGTCTTATTTATAATCTCCATAACTTTCTCTATAAAGTCAAAAGGAACATTTTCATGAAATAAATCACTCATTGAACATACAAAAATTGTATGTGGTGTTTTCCAATGTAAAGGCTCTTTCAGTGATTCTTCATGTAATGTAAGTTCAAATCCATTACTGTATTTTGTTTGTCCCATGGCTTGAAGACGACGAGACATAACTTCAGCATAACAATTTGCACAGCCTGCTGATTTTTTGGTACATCCAGTAATTGGATTCCATGTTTTATCTGTCCACTCTATTTTTGTTGTCTTCATAAACTTATACTTTATTCTAAAATAAATTTAACTCGGTCTTCTTTTTTATTATAGTGCTCCCAATTTACATAGAAAGCACCTTTTCGAGCTGCTGCTCCTTTCTTTAAATCAACAACTTTGAATTGAGGATTGTTTTTCTGTAAGTCACTCAATACACTATTGACATGTTGAGGAAGATATTCTTTTTCCAATGCCAATTTATAGATTTCTCTATTGGTTTTGGGCTGTATTAATGCTGCTAATATAATTTGTTTTAGTTTATCAGCAATATAATTTTGAGATTCTTCTACGAAAAAATCTTTAAAAAGATTGTCTTGTAAACTTTCAAGTTTAAATCCACGTCCAGCTTCATCGTCTAATTCCCATTTTACTTCAAGTATTTTTTGGAAACCATATAGGTGAGAACTCATGAAAAACAAAGCAAAATGATTTACTTGGTCTCGTTGTATAGAGTATGAAGTCGCGTAAAATTTACCATTATATCTTAATGCTTCTTTTATATAATCAATGTAGTTTGCAATACAAACTTTTTCGGAACGGATTTCATGTTCTTCATCGAAATAGCTAAAAACAAAATCCCTTAGAGGTTTGTATTTTGTTGTTTCAGAATCAGAAACAGCTTTTTGTGTAAATCTTTGCATATGCGAGATTGGCAGAAAAAGAATTATTTCTGTCTTTTTATTTGCCATTAGTTGATATAGGACTTCTTTTTTTATATTTTTGTAACCGTATGGGTCAATAAATACAAGATTTCTACAATCTGTAGAAGTGTTTTCTACCTCTTTGATTACTTGCGTGAACATCTGTTCAACATTTTGATTATAAAAACGAAGTTTGCAGTAATTGTCGTTATTGCTTTTAATATAGTTTTTTACTTTATCGACTCTTTCTATATCTAAATCGTTAATAATCATCGTGATTTCTGTTGTGACATTGGTCTCTTTATGTAATTCTTTAATTGCATCAAAAGCTACGATAGGACTCCCTTTCCCACCGTCATCGTATATTCCCATACCACAAAAGACATCATATATATTGACCTTCTTAATATGAGGAGATAAGTTTAGAATACGTAAATATCGTTTTAAATAAGCACCATAAAATTCGACTTTGGCTTGTGAATGAGCTTGTAGAGTAGTTTTGACATTATCTTTCTTTATCTTTTTCATTTCATAAATTCTATAAGGTTATTTATTCTACAAAGATATATAAAGTTTTTGATTCTGATTTCATATAGGCTGAATTGTTGATTTATTGGTTTGTATAATCTTAAATCTGTTTGAAGGTGGATTGCAAACATAGTTTGAAAATGCCTATAATTTTCGATTGAAAGTCCCATTCAATTTATAATCTATACCATAAGAGGATACATTACAGGTAAGCAATTCCGCTTACACGTAATTAAAAACTTATGTTCAAAAGCATTAAAAATGGAGTTGTTGTAACCTCTGTACTCGACTCTCGTACCATAAATAAAGAAGGTACTTATCCAATAAAAATCAAAGTGTATTATCAGAGAAAACCTAAGTATTATTCTGCCGGAATCTGTATGTCAAAAGATGAATGGGATAAACTTCCTGATAGCAGGTCTTCGGAAGGTCGGTTTATTCAAGGAGAGATTGAAAAAGAATTTTCTCGTATTCTTAAGAATGTCGAGTTTCTTGTTGAAAATGGAACTTTCTCATTTGACCGATTAAACGCTCGCTTAGGGAAAAATATCGGTGGTACTCTTAATGAAATGCTTGAAGCAACAATTAGGGAGTTGAAAGAAAACGAAAAGTTTGGTTCTATGGGTTCCTATAAGACAACATTGTCAACTATCAAGCGTTTTAAAAAGAATGAAGTTCAGTTTCGGGATATTACAGTTGAGTGGCTACGAGAGTATGAGAAGTTCTGTCTCAAAACTATGAATCAAACGTCTTTAGCTATTAACTTAAGAAATATTCGTACCACTATGAATGTTGCTAAAGCTGCCGGTATGATTAGAGAAGCTGATTATCCTTTTGGGAGAGGTAAGTATCAGATAAAAGAAGGTATTGGAAAGAAGAAAGCACTCACTAAAAAACAATTAAGGGCTATTGCACAATATTCAGACGGTAATGAGTTCACCAATATGTACAGAGACTTATGGCTATTCATCTATTTCTGTAACGGTATCAACGTTGCCGATTTGATAAATCTTAAATTCTCTGACATTCAAAATGGGGAAATTTCGTTTATTCGTGAAAAGACAAAGGACCGTACTCGTGACACAAAACGGATTTATGCACCGATAACTCCTGAAATGCAGTCTATTATTGAAAAGTGGGGGAACAATCCAAGAAAGAGCATTTATATATTTCCTTTTATGAAGGCTGGTGATGATGCTTGGGAGCATGAGAAGAAAAAGAAGAATCTCACCAAGCATATAAATGACAGAATGAAGGTTATCGGTGAGAAATTAAATATAGGCAAGATAACGACATACGTCGCCAGACATACTTATGCAACCGTATTGCGAAACGAGGGCGTTCCGGTGTCTATTATATCACCTATGTTGGGGCATACAAGCATAACCACTACTGAGATATACCTTGCCGATTTAGAGTCTGAAAACAGAGCCAGAAATGCCCATTTGTTGAGCTTTTAATGTCCGTATTTCTCTTAATTTTGGTAGGTCAAGCATACAGTCCGATTCTCTTGTTTAGTGGAGAATCGGGCTTTCTTTATGCAAAATTACCGGTGCGAGAGCTTAATTCTGGTTAAGAATATAGTTAAAATACCTTTTTCTTTTATATTCCGGTAAAAAAGAGGATATATGTATTAACCGAAAATTCAACTATTCGGAATATTACTAATTGTCAAAATAAATAAAGTTATGACACGAAAGAAAAAAGTAAAAGAAGAACAAGCGGTGACTGCCGAAGTCGTAGAGACTAAAAAGAAATCTTCAAAGAAAGCACCAAAGACTAAAATGTCTGCTCAAAAAGAAAGCATACAGGAAACCGGTGTTCAAGAGCCGATTGTCAAAGAAGAAAATACGAAAGATTCTTTTAAAGACAAAGATTATACAATCGATGAGCTTATAGATATGTTAGGGCCGGATATTGATTGTGAGGATGATACAGAGTTTTCATTAACGGAAAATACTTCTTCACAAGAACAGGAATACACAATAGAGGATATGCTTTCCGCATTGGACGAGTCAATCGATGATGACGATGAAGAATGTGTTTCAGATGAAATACTTGATAAATTCGACAAGACACTCGAAGAAAAAGATTTGGGCGATGATTATTTTCGGAAGAAAGAAGAACGGCTTAAAGAAATGGAGCTGGAGCATGAACTTCACGAATTCGCCATTGATGAAATGCTGAATGAATAAGAATATCTAATTTTGTAACCTGCAACAGTCTCTTTATGAGATGTAACTTTGTGATGTGCCTTATTTTTTCTAATTTTGCATCGTCATGGCAACATGGCAGACATATTAGAAATTTAAGGTACACGAAAGTGTTTAACTGATTCTCCGGAATAAAGTCTGGTAAACTATTAACGAACGGGAATAAGTTAGCATCTCTCGCGTCATATCCATATATGGCGTGGGGAGACTGTTGCTTGTTTTAGTTCAAGGGTTTTACCAGAGCCTATTCCGTAAAATAAGTTAGCAGCCCTCACGCTTTCGCATTTTATAAACTTCTTCTGTGTGGGCGGGGAGAAACTAAAACAAAATTCAAAAATGAAAACATTGAGAATGTTTGCAACCACTTTGATGATGGTTGTATTGTGCTTGAACTTTTCTGCTTGTGGTGACGACGACGACAAAGACGCACCATCCAACTATTTTACAGTAGAAGAATTAGTAAACACTACTTGGGTCGGTTCAAATGCGAAACAGGATGCTTATGTCATTAAGTTGACAAGCAAGACTGATTTAACTTTGAATATAACGAGTAAAAGTGGTACAGTCTATGTTGATAATGCAGCTTTAAAGTATGAGTACAATGCTGAAAATGGTAGCTTTACATCAAGTTATGAAGGGACTTCTATTACGGGAAAAATCACTAAGACTTCTATGACGTTCTCGTTAGAAGGTGAAAAAATAACATTGAATAAAAAATGACGCTCCTATGAACAATAAGAGTAAATTTAATATCATAGCCGGGCTGGCTATGATATTTTTATTTGTTACTTCATGTGATACGGAGAAAGAAGATGTACCGGAAAAAGGGGATGAAATACAAAAGGTAGAAATACCCTCTTCCGATGCAACGAATCCTATTGTAGCAGGACAAATGATAGTTATTCATGGGGAGGGATTCACTGCGAATAGCGAAATATGGATTCAGCCTTCTCCAGTAACAAAAGCGGAAGGAAAAGAGGTGAAAGCTGAAATTATATCGGTTTCAGAAAACGGTATATCTTTCATAACTCCTAAAGTGTCCGGCCAGTGCGATATACTTTTAAGACAGAATGGTAAGAGCCAAACATTAGGTTCTATTTATATGGAAGAGAAAGATTTAGAGAATCTTTCAGAGTATATGTATATTATAGGAGGTACAGAGGAAAATTCACCGTCATTACACAAATACGACCAGTCTAATAATTCTTTTCAGAAAGTAAGTGAGTTACAAAAAGGATATGTTATCAAGTTTGCTTTGTCCGGTACTAATGGTAACGGAATAGCCTATTATTTTCAGGATATATCTGCTTCGAATAAAGTAAGTTTATGCAGTTATGACTTGAAAACCAATAAAGAGCACGTAATATGTAGTGATTGGCTTACTAAATTCAATAATTCTGCTAACGGACAAGCTATTGGCATGATTGAGGGAAGTTTATGCGGAGTTGAATGTTCCTGGGAAAAAGGTTTTGAAATTATCCAGTTCGGGGATAATGGAACGAAAACTTTGATTAAGACTTTTCCGACAAGTCAGTTAGTTGCAGGCAAAGAGGTAGTCAAGTTCTATTGTGAAGACGACAACCTTCTGTTTAACTATGATTCTTCCTCTAAATCTGTATTGGTTACGGGTTCTATTCAGTTTAAAGGCGAAGATGATACGTCGGAGTGTCTTATATCCTTGAATATAAAGACTGGCGAGATAAAGATGATAAGGGACGAGCAATCAAAGATATGGTTTCAGACATTGAGTACAGGAAAGCAAATACTATTGCTTGAAACTGATACGGAAATAGACGAAACAACTATCAAGACGATTAATCCTGAAACGCTGGAAGCTGGAAACACTTTAGATGTGGTAAAACAATATATATTGCATCCGGTCTATAATAAACAGTCCAATTCGATATGCTGGAAGAAACATTATGAATCAGGAAATTGTATAATGCAATATAGTTTGGAAGATAGGACTATCAACGAAACAATTGCTTCTTTACCTTATATTGAAACATTGTTCTCTATTAAGTATTAGAACTTTAAAAATCAAGTGAATCCTCTTATTGCTTGTGCAATGAGGGGATTTTTTATATCCAAAAACTTTAAAATATGAATGAAAGAATTACCCCATCCAACATTACGAAACTGAAAGAAAATGAAATATTCGTGTTCGGTTCAAACTCAAACGGTGTACATAATGGAAATGCCGCAGCAACAGCGATGAAATTCGGTGCTATTATGGGGCAGGCTGTGGGAATACAGGGGCAGACCTATGCGCTGCCTTCCAAACACATTGAGAATCTTAAAAAACATATTGATGATTTTCTACTATATGCAGAACAACATTCGGAATATACTTTTTTAGTTACAGAGATAGGTTGCGGAATATCCAAACATTCGCCATTTGAGATTGCGCCGTTATTCAAAGAAGCGGTTCATATAAAGAATATCAATTTGCCTTTGTCCTTTTGGGATGTTCTGAACGGTGGTATACAAGTCAGAATCAAACAGGTTGCCGAAAAAGAATCTCCTTCCGTTCCCGATTTTTGTCAAAGAACGGGATTGTCTTTTAGTATACTGATGAACATTTTATTCAGAAAAGAACTTCCTACTATCTGGATGGTGCAAAAGATACTGATTGCTTTTCCTTATATCAATGCAAGGTGGCTACTTTTGGGGGAAGGCGATATGAAGCTCACGAAACGCAACAGTTTTCTCACAAGAATAAACGATTTTCTGCATGTCCTTTTCGCTTCCAAATAGACGTGAAATTATTATTTCCCCATACCAAAAATGAGGCTGTTTTCGTCTCACGTATTGAGCTTTTCTCTTGCCTCTAATACTCGGTATAAAGAAGCATGACCTTATCTCAAATATGGAAGAATAAACTATAAGTAGAAAAATATTACATCTGTCTCTTATACACATCTCCGAGCCCACGAGACCCTAAGACATCTC
>ENA-OZXN01000157-OZXN01000157.1-human-gut-metagenome-genome-assembly--contig:-NODE-157-length-22786-cov-8.768158_pt1 | contig 22786 bp, 25 predicted proteins | sample MGYA00244857_ERZ654098 | MGnify/ENA primary metagenome ERZ654098 (study PRJEB26926, sample SAMN06165225) | human gut metagenome | biome: ENVO:00009003; feature: ENVO:2100002; material: ENVO:00002003...
ACATAATATTAATTTAAAATTTTCTACAATCATGAAAAGAGTACTATTTTCAATGGTCTTACTACTTGCAGTAGGCTTCACTTTCGCTCAAGAAAAAAGCGTAAAAGAAGCTAAGAGCATTGCTAACGAAGTAAAACCAGACTTTGCCCAAGCAGAGAAACTTATCAACGGAGCTTTGACCAACACTGAAACGAAGGACAATGCCGAAACATGGGACGTAGCAGGCTTTATTCAAAAAAGAATCAATGAAAAAGAAATGGAAAATGCATATTTGAGAAAGCCTTATGACACTCTTAAAGTATATAATAGCGCACTGAACATGTGTAAATATTACTTTAAGTGTGACGAACTTGCACAAATACCCAATGAAAAAGGTAAAATCAAGAATAAATACAGAAAATCAAATAGCGCCGCTATATTAGCAGCACGTCCTAATTTGATTAATGGCGGTATTCAATATTTCAATTTGGATAAGAATAAAGAAGCTCTTGATTTTTTTGCAACTTATGTAGATATTGCTGCCAATCCAATGTTTGAAAAGGAAAATCTGCTTCAAACAGATACTGTATTACCTCAAATTGCTTATTATGCAAGTTTAGCCGCTGCCAAAATGGAAGATTATCCTAATGTCTTGAAATATGCTCCATATGCAAAAGAAGACAAGGAGGTAGGGAAGTATGCCATGGAATTCATTTCTACAGCATTAAAAGCTCAAGGCGATACTATTAAATGGATTGCTTCTTTAAAAGATGGCATTCAAAAATATCCGGAACATTCATTCTTTTTTGGTCATCTGATTGATTATTATAGCAATAGCAATAAGTTTGATGAAGCAATGCAATTTGCAGACGACATGCTGGCTAAGGATCCTAACAACACATTCTATTTATATGTGAAAGGGTATCTCTATCATAATATGAAAGATTATGATAAGGCCATTGAATTCTATAAAAAGACTATTGAAGTTGATCCTAACTATGCAGAAGCATATTCAAACTTAGGTCTGATTTACTGTTTACAGGCACAGGATTTCTCAGAAAAAGCAACTACTGATGTCAATAATCCTAAATATAAAGATGATCAGGCTACATTAAAAGCTTTTTATGAAAAGGCAAGACCTAATTATGAAAAAGCAAAAGAATTGAAACCTGAACAAAAAGATCTGTGGTTAAATGGATTGTATCGAGTTTACTACAATCTGCAAATGGGTCCTGAATTTGATGCGATAGAGAAGTTAATGCAATAATCGTAAATATTATAAAAATGGCTGTTCTTGTATGAAACAGCCATTTTTATAATATTATGTTTTCTATGATAGAGGCTAATTAAATAATTATTACGCATCTTATATTAAACATAATATCGATATTATAGAATTTATTTTTGTTATTATATTTGTGCCGTAACCTAATTGTCTAAGTTATGGCACATTCTTTTTATAAGCGTTATTTGCGTAAATATCGTAAAGTTGTTATTGGTTATGTATCTTCTGTTGATGGTCGTTATCATCGTAAAACTTTTAATGATTGTACGGTTATTGAAGCCTTTGATGTTTTTAATGCTATGGCTCCTGTTTGGCAATGGTTATATTTTGGTTTTGAGACTTTTGAATATTAACTTTTAATTTTTTATTGTTATGAAACGTTTTTCTATTAGTATTTATTATCGTGATTCACATATTCCTTCTTCTCATGTTGAATGTGATGCTTCTGATGTTTCTGATTTGCTTTCTTCTTTATCTTCTGATCCTGCTGTTTTTTGTTTTTTTGTATATACAATATAAGTTATGGACAATCAAAAGGTTTATAAAACAATTGAGATTATAGTCAAAGCGGTTTTAGCTATTGCAGCCGTTTGGTTCTGTATTTCGTGTACTATGAGTATGAGTATTAGTAAGAACAATACTAATAGTAATCAGTCTACTGAGCAATCACAGGCTACTTCTGTTGATTCTACTACTGTTGATTTAAATTATAAGTGATTATGTCGTTGTTCAACCCCTTTTGCAAGTGTCTGAATCCTCAACGTATTGTTAACCCTTATACACATGAAGCTATGACTGTCCCCTGTGGACATTGTAAGGCTTGTATTTTGGCTAAAAATTCCCGATATGCTTTTCAGTGTGATTTGGAAAGTTATTCATCTAAACATATGTTGTTTATTACACTTACTTATGCAAACCGCTTCATTCCTCGTGCTCAATTTGTTGACTCTATGGAAAGACCTTATGGACATGATCTCGTAGATGTTGAGACTGGTGAGTATCTTGGTGAGGCTGATTTGTCTATAAAAGAGATTGAACGTTTACAAGACAAATTTCACTTATTTGGTTATCTTCCTTATTTGAGAAAGTCTGATTTACAATTATTTTTTAAGCGTTTCCGATATTATGTTGCAAAAAGATTCCCCAAAGAAAAAGTGCGTTATTTTGCCATTGGCGAATACGGACCTGTACACTTCCGCCCGCATTATCATATCTTATTATTCCTCCAATCAGATGAAGCCCTACAAGTATGTTCAGCGGTTGTATCTGAGGCTTGGTCCTATGGTCGTGTCGACTGTCAGCTATCCAAAGGTAAGTGTTCATCGTACGTTGCGGGCTATGTTAATAGCAGTGTGCTTGTACCCAAAGTTCTTACGTTACCTACCCTCTGTCCATTCTGCGTTCATTCTCAAAAGCTGGGTCAAGGCTTTTTGCAAGGTGAACGAAAAAAAATATACACGCTTACCCCTGAGCAGTTTATTAAAAGAAGCATCGTTATCAATGGACGTTATAAGGAATTTGATGTATGGCGGTCGGCTTACGCTTACTTCTTCCCCAAATGTAAAGGATTTGCTGATAAATCTTCACGTGAACGTGCTTACTCTTATGGAATATATGATACAGCAAGGCGTCTATTCCCGTCCGCCGAAACGACGTTCTCTCTCGCGAAAGAAATAGTTGGTTATATTTACTACTTTCATAATAAGAGAGATACTTATTGCTTGGATATATTCGGTGAGGTTTCTGACCAATCGAATTTGTTTCAGCTTGCACAGTATTTTTTTGAGCCTGAAATGGTTAACTATTCTCTTGATAGTATTGAGATGTGTCGTTATGTTCATCGTATTTATATGGAACTTCTTCTTTCGAAACACTTTTTATATTATGTGTGTGATAGACCTACCTTGTCGGAGCAGAAACGAAAGTTGAAGCTTATTGAAGAATTTTATTCCCGTTTGGATTATATGCACTTGAAAACGTTTTTTGAGGATCAGCAATTATTCTATGAGAGTGATTTGGTTGGTGACCTTGATTTAATGTCTGATGCTTGGGAAAATAGTTATTATCCATTTTTTTATGACAATGTTTATTTCAGTTCTTCGGTTTATAAGAAAACTCCTGTATATAGATTGTATGAGATGCAGATAAGTAAGTTGTTTTCTGATCGTATTAAACACAAGAAACTTAATGATTTGAATAAAATTTTCGTCGACGAATAATGTTTAATTTAATTTTTTAATGTTATGGCAAATATTATGTCTCTAAAGTCCATACGTAATAAACCTTCGCGTAATGGATTTGATTTGTCCTTTAAGAAAAATTTTACTGCTAAGGCTGGAGAACTTCTTCCAGTTATGGTGAAAGAAGTCTTACCTGGTGATACCTTTAAAATTAATCTTAAGGCGTTCACTCGTACTCAACCTGTTAATACTGCCGCGTTCGCGCGTATTAGAGAGTATTATGATTTTTTCTTTGTTCCTTATGACTTATTATGGAATAAGGCTAATACAGTGTTAACACAGATGTATGATAACCCTCAACATGCTGTGTCTATTGACCCTACAAAGAATTTTGTTTTAAATGGTGAGATGCCTTTTCTTACTTCTGAATCTGTTGCGAAATATATTGAGTTGCTTGAAACTGGTTCTTCGTTTGTTGATTATAAATCTAATTATTTTGGCTATTCTCGTGCTAAAGGTACTGTTAAATTGTTGGAATATTTAGGTTATGGCAATTATGAGCCTTATCTATCCTCTTCTTGGGAGCAATCGCCTTTGATGTCCAATTTGAATCAAAATATTTTTGGACTACTCGCTTACCAAAAGGTTTATTCGGATTTCTATCGCGATAGTCAATGGGAGCGTATAAGTCCTTCTACTTTTAATGTTGATTATATGGACGGCTCTGATATGTCTGTTTCTTCTTCTATATTGAATAACACCAATTTTTATAAAGCCTATAATTTCTTTGACCTCCGTTATTGCAATTGGCAAAAGGACTTGTTTCATGGTGTTCTTCCACATCAGCAATACGGAGAAACTGCTGTTGCTTCTATTACTCCGGATATAACTGGTAAGCTTACGTTGTCTAACTTTTCAACCGTTGGTACTTCTCCTATTACTGCGTCTGGTACGGCTACTAAGAACTTACCTGCTTTTGATACTGTCGGCGACCTCTCCATATTGGTTCTTCGTCAAGCTGAATTCTTGCAGAAGTGGAAAGAGATTACTCAATCTGGTAATAAGGATTATAAGGACCAGTTAGAGAAACACTGGGGTGTTTCTGTTGGTGACGGCTTCTCCGAATTATGTACCTATCTTGGTGGTGTCTCTTCTTCTATTGATATTAATGAGGTTGTTAATACTAATATTACTGGAAGTGCTGCTGCTGATATTGCAGGTAAAGGTGTTGGTGTTGCGAATGGTGAGATTAACTTTAACAGTAACGGTCGCTACGGTTTGATTATGTGCATATATCATTGTTTGCCTTTGCTTGATTATACCACTGACATGCTTGACCCTGCGTTTTTAAAGGTTAATTCGACGGATTATGCTATTCCTGAGTTCGACCGCGTAGGTATGCAGTCTATGCCATTGGTTCAGCTTATGAATCCTTTACAATCGTTTGCTAATGCATCTGGATTGGTTCTTGGTTATGTACCTCGTTATGTTGATTATAAAACATCAGTAGACCAATCTGTTGGTGCTTTTAAGCGGACCTTAAACTCTTGGGTAATATCTTATGGTAATACTTCTGTATTAAAACAGGTTACTCTTCCTGCTGATGCTCCACCTGTTGAGCCCTCTGAACCTGTTCCCTCTGTTGCTCCTATGAATTTCACGTTTTTCAAAGTTAATCCCGATTGTCTTGACCCTATCTTTACGGTTCAAGCCGGTGATGATACGAGTACAGACCAATTTTTGTGCAGCTCCTTTTTTGATGTCAAAGCTGTTCGTAATCTTGATGTTGACGGTTTACCTTATTAATTTAAATTTTTTTTATTATGTGGTGTATAAAGCGACGTGTTGAACCTTATGTAGATAAGTCTCAACCTAATAATGTTAATTCTGCTGTATTGTCAGTTAGTGAGTTTGTCGAGCCCTCTCCTCTTCATAACTTTATGTTCCAAGACATAATGTGTAATGGAGAGAAGTCTATCCGTCTTACTTCTGATATTTATATGTTGTTTAATCAGCGACGTTTGGATAAACTTACTCGCATACAGCTTGTTGAATATTTTGATAGCTTATCTGTTTCTGAGCCTAAAATGTCAGAATTGCGTAAAAAAATGACTGATGACCAGTTATGCTCCTTTGTTAAGTCAAGATTCATCCAGACTCCGAGTGAGCTAATGGCTTGGTCCCAGTATCTTATGAGTTCTCAGGATGCAATGATTGCTGCTGCTGCTGTTGAGGTTCAGCCTGTTGCTGATTCTGCTCCTGCTACTGATTCTACTCTTACTACTGAGTAATTATTTCCCCTCGGTTATGGTCTTCAGTTCTAAAATAAAAAAGAGCCTGCGAGCAGTCTCCCCTTTTATTTTTTAACCTGAACCTTAACTGGGGGGTCCCCTTTTAAGGGGGGGCTCCAGGGCTATGCCCTATGAAATAATACCTTTTAAATATAAAGTTATGTGTAATTATAAAAATATTGAATTATGGGTGCTGCTGCTATGACTGGTCTTGTCGGTTCTGCTATCGGTGCAGGTTCTTCCCTTATCGGTGGTGCTTCTACTACTGCTATGCAGAATAAAGCCAATAAGGAAATTGCTCAAATGAACAATGCTTTTAATGAGAAAATGTTTGATAAACAGATTGCTTATAATAAGGAAATGTATCAGACACAGTTAGGTGACCAGTGGAAATTCTATGATGACCAAAAGGCGAATGCTTGGAAGTTGTATGAGGATAATAAGGCTTATCAGACTGAAATGTGGAATAAGACGAACGAGTATAATGACCCGTCTGCCCAACGTGCACGTTTGGAAGCTGCTGGTTTGAATCCTTATATGATGATGAATGGCGGTTCTGCTGGTGTTGCTGGTTCTGTATCAGGAACTCAAGGTTCTGCCCCGTCTGCTGGTTCTCCCAGTGCACAAGGTGTTCAACCTCCTACCGCTACTCCTTATTCTGCTGATTATTCAGGTGTTATGCAAGGCCTTGGACATGCTATTGATACGATTATGACAGGTTCACAGCGTAATATTCAGAATGCTCAAGCCGATAATTTGCGTATTGAAGGTAAGTATATTGCAAGTAAAGCAATTGCTGAATTGTATAAGACTTATAATGAAGCTAAGAATGATGATGAACGTGTAGCTATCCAGCGTGTTCTCTCTTCTATTCAAAAGGACCTCTCTGCATCGCAAGTTGCTGTTAATAATGAGAATATTCGTCAAATACAGGCACAAACGAGAATTGCTGTTACTGAAAATCTGATGCGTGAACAGGAACTTAAGTTCTTGCCTCAAGCTCAAAAGTTACAGTTAGCACAAGGTACTGCTGATATTGCATTGAAGTATGCACAAAAGAGTCTTACTGAAAAACAAGCTCGGCATGAAATTGAAAAGCTTGCTGAAACTGTTGTTCGTGCTAATGGACAGGCTATGCAAAATCAGTATGATGCAGAAACTTATCGTGATCGCGTTAAGACTGTTAAGGAGACTCTTTGGAATATTATGCATGAAGCTGATTATGCTGGTCTTGGTAAATTAATTGGTCGCGTTATTCGTCCAGCTTATGAATAATTTTATATATTTGTGTAAACCAAATATATTTAGTTATGAAATGTTTATTTTTAGGATTTCTTCCTGCTGGTACTGAATGGATTATTATTACTCTTTTTTTGTTTATAATTTACTTTGTAATTTATAAAGCTATTCGTAATTTATTTAAGTGAAACCTTAGTCATTTTCCTGAAAGGCGGCCGATTAATGAATATTTCGGCCGTCTTCTTTTCTTGTCCTATTATACGAAAAATGACAGGATAAAAATCTTTACATTATGAATTACTCTATACAATGGTGTCCTATACCCTTTCATGACTTAATGGAAATATTTGATTTCCTGTCTTCTTTATCTGTTGTGCGGTTGTATCAGTTTGACGGATTGCGTATATTATTGAATGGTTTTCCTATTATGCAACTTATTATTGCCTATGTTGACGGTTTATATCACATTACTTATCGAATATTACGTTTGTAATGTATCTTTGTGTTAAATATAATATTACATCTGTTAATATTTTATATTAAACACATTATCGATATTATAGAATTATAATTCCTCCTATAATCAAAGCAAATAGAAATCAATTAGAACGCCCACAAATTACCAGTAATGGTGTATCAGAATGAAATATCATCTTTCTCGCAATTCCAGGATTGAATAAACGAGAAAATATATTTCTCTTATATGATGTCAATGCAATAATACCTATATGATTGGTTTTAATATAATTATCTAAGCTATTCAAAAAATCATCATTCTTCACTACATCATAATAAATCTCTAATTGCGGATATTGTTTTTGGAAATACTCTTTAATACCACCTAATTTAATCTCATTCCAAGTGTTGCTTACATCAGTAAGATGAATTAGAGATATAGAAAAATGGAATGGTTTCAAACTATTAATTAGTGAATCAAAGGCGATTAAATCCCGTTGATCAAAATTTGTAATAAACGCCACACGCTTCACTTCACTAAATTGTTTGAATGGCGTATTTTCAGGAATAGCCAGAACGGGCACACGACTACGTTCAATGACCTCAGCTGTCACACTGCCAATTAAATCAATATCCTTTTGATTTTTACCACGTGTTCCCATTATAATGATCACCGGACGATATTCTTTGGCATAACGTAATATTTCTTCTTCCGGAATACCTTCTCTCAACACACAAACATATTTTACATCAGGAAACTCCCCAGAAGCGACTTTGACTTTTACCTTATCAGACAAAACATTTAAATCTGCATGAACTTTTTGTAATATACTTCTTACATTTTCTTCATCGCTCAACTGATAGTTAAAAACATCACCATATGGTAATGACGTAGCATAAATAGGTGTAAAATAAACATGGAGTAAAACAACTTCAGCATCTATGTTTTTTGCAAAATTGAAACCAAACTCACACGCTTTCAATGAATAATTTGAAAAATCAACAGGAATCACAACTTTATTACTTCCCTTCTCTATTTTTGGAGCCTTTCCTCCTACCACCTCTTCAGACAGCCATGCTGAACTTTCAGTAATTTTCAAAGCATGCGGTAAATCACTTTCTTTAATACGAACACGCACACCGGAGGATACGACCGGCTGTATTTGATTCACATTATGAATATAAGTTTCAATGCCCTCATTTTCAAGAACATTCTTCAGTATCTGTGCCTTTGCATACGTCAGAATAGCTAATGTTACTAATTTATCTTCCATAAGTTATCCAATTAGATTGTTTATAAAAACAAACAAGAAATCCCAATTGTTTCTCAGCAATTGGGATTCTTTTTAATTTTTCTTAAGCCCGAACGGGTTCTACAGCTTCGCCTGCAATCTCATCTAAAATCTTCAAAGCCCGATCCAAGACTGTAGTATCATCAATCATTACTAAACCGCCATCAGGACCAGGTTCCAAATGAATCCCAACACTCTTGCCTTCCTTAAAGTTGTGGCCACCAAAAAAGTTTCTTACTGTGTCAACGTTAAGTCCGAGTTCATCGGCTATTCTATGCATACTACCGCTGGGTAATGAGTCTTTGATCTTACGGAGTTCATTAAATGTTATCGTTCTCATATTCATAAATTTAATGGTTAATACTTTGGATATTGTTTTATCACGCTATAAACTTAAGGAAAAAAAAAGATAAAACAAACTATTTACTTGTATTTTTCTGTTATATGTTTAACATTCTATAAATACCTCAAAAGCCCGTATGAAATATAAACAGGAAAAACACCTTTTATATTCCATGCGGGCTTTGCTATTCGGCAATAAACTATCTCTAAATCACTTCTATTGCAGAAGTAGGAACCCATCCTACTTTACCATCTTCCAAACGAATTTCTTTCCATTCACGCATAGAATTATCCTTAACCTCTATTTTATGTCCCTCATGCAGAATAAACAAACTGGTGCCACTCTCACTGGGAGTACTTCGTACTGTAACACTGGGAGATAAAATAATAGCTTTATTTCTATTCACCAACTCGCTTTTTTGTTCTGAAGCAAAGATGTTACTCAAGACAACAAGAAACAAGAATACAATTCCAGCTATAAACCCACTCTTCTTCCACACAATCTGTTTGGAAAGGAAAAAAAGAGAAAATGATATAAGTAAAAGAATAAAGAATACGATTCCTAACTTAGCCCATGCATCTACACTTAAACAATTTATCAAGGACTTCACCCAGGCTACAAAAAAGATATCAGGCACCGAGACTACTTTGTCTATCGTTTTAGAGCGCGCAATCTCTAAATTAGCACGAATATCCGCATTGCCAGGTTGCAATAACAAAGCACGTTCATAATTTAGAATTGCTTTGGCTATGTCATCGGCTTTGTAATAACTATTACCTAAATTATAATAGATTTCTGCCGCTTCCCCTTTCTTTAATAAACTCTCATAAATTTGAATGGCAGCAGCATAATCATTTCGCATATATGCACTATCACCCTCTGCTTTAGTCACATTATCATCTGAGATCTTAGCTGCTGCAAATTCCGTATGTGAACCGATAGAGACTGAATCTTGCGCAGGAGTCAAAGTATCTACTGCTGCAGAACCTTGTCCCCAAGCAACCATTGCCATCAGCAATCCAAATGTTAAGGATATTATTTTCTTCATCATAGTGTCCTCCAAATTAATGTTTTATAGAGCTTTCCATTTTGCTGATAACCTCCAAAGAATCTGAATAAACTTTATCCATAGCCTGGTTATCATCCCCAGGAGCAAAACGAGCGAACTCACAATTATTCAATGCATCAAGGAACTCTTTTATCAGTGCATCATCCACACCGTAATTACGAAGTTCTCCTTCAACATTATCTTTAGACAAGCGTGAAACCGGAATATTCAATTTGTCACTAATATATCCCCAAAGCGCTTTCAACACTTCATCATAAAATGCATCTCTCTTACCATCGGCCAATAGTTTACCAGCCATTTTCATACGTTTCACAGCAACTTTATTTGCTTTCTTCGTACGCATTTTAGCAACATTGGCATTGGCTGCTATTTGTTTACGATAAATGATAAAGAACAAGAAGAATACAACTCCAGGCACAATATAGAATAACCAGCATAGCAGAGAGCCAAAGAAGAAATCGCCCCTCCGAGAAAGAGTGACGTCATTTTGCTTAATATAACGAATATCCTCATTCAACACCTTCAAATCCTCCTTATTAGTGAAGTTAGCAATGGTTTGTGCCGCATTACCACTTCCCTTTTCAACGTGAAGTTCATAGCCTTCAGTGGTCAAAGTCTTATAAGAACGAGATTTGATATCAAAATAACTGAACTCCACAGCAGGAATCTTATAGGTGCCGGCATTACGAGGAATAGCAAGATATTCAATTACCTGACTACCGGAAAGTCCGGCACTCGTCAAACGGAACTTATTATCTACCTTTGGATCATAAACTTCAAAATCTTCAGGGAACTTAACTTCCGGAGTGGAAATCAACTTCAAGTTGCCTGTTCCGGAAATGACAAGTTTCACTGTAACAGCATCGTTTGTTTTAACGTTCGTACTGTTTATGGATGAAGAAATACTGAACTCTCCCACTCCGCCAGAGAATCCAGCGGGCTTTCCTGCCGGCAGTTCTTTTACGTCAACTGTCAACTGGGGAGTTACCAATGTTTTCTTTACTTCCACATAATTATTTCCGCCATTAAAGAAAGCTTCAAACGGATCGGCCACCTGAGTAGCCTTAGCGATAGACGCATCAAAACGGGCCGCATCAATCGTTAATTTACCCGATTGTTGTGGAAAGAGCACAAATTGACGGTATACGGTTGTCTGATAGTTTCTTCCTTTGTAGTGTTCAAGACTCCATTTACGGTCATTGGGAAGTTCCACCTCTTGCGAATGGAATCCCTTGAAATCAGGTAGTTTGACATTGTCAAAGCCCCGTAAATCAACTAAAGTATATATCTTATATGTCAACAAGAAAGCCTCTTGCTCATATAAAGTAGTCTTACTGGCTGTGGCAGTAATAAATAGATCACTATTTGACACTGACGTTCCCGATGAAGCACGACTTGCCGCTCCGCCTTGTCTTCCACTATTTCCGGAGGACGCTCCATTTGCTTGGTCTGCCGGAAGCACATTTATATGTACTGCATTGGAAACCATCTGGTTACCGTCAGCGGTTATGGTAGCTCCGGGAAGAGTAAAACTGCCTTCCTTTGTAGCCATCAAGATGTATGTAAACGTTATGCTGCTGGTAGAGGTAGTTTCTCCATTAATAATCTGCACACTTTTCTGTTGTGAACGGCTGGGTCCCATAAGTACATCGAATCCTTTTATGGAAGGCACCCGAAAATCTCTCACTTTCTGTGTAGTCACTGTATACGACAGCCTGAACTGATCACCCACCGCTACAGCATCGGGGGCAGATGCAGTAAACGATACCTTTTCATCGGCAAAGGCATGCAAACTGACCATTATCAGTGCTATCCATAAGAAAACTATTTTTCTCATATATTATTTCCTAATTATGTTTGTTACCAATCTTTTTCCAAACGTCCACCCTGGATAACCTGTTGCTTCTTTACCTTATCCTGCACATCCTTTTCATCCTGCATAACAGAATTCAAAAGCTGTTCGGCATTCTCTTTAGACATCTCGTTATCCTTCTTTTGCGGTTGAGGTGGTTGTTGCTGTTCTTTATTCTGCTGTTGATCTTTATTCTGGTCCTTTTTATCTTCCTGTTGGTCTTGCTTCTGCTGTTGTTGATTTTGATCCTGATTTTGTTGATCCTGCTGTTGGTCTTTCAGCATTTTCTGGGCCAAAGCTAAGTTATAACGCGTTTCATCATCCTTTGGATTATTGCGCAGCGACTGTTTGTATGCTTCTACCGCCTTAGCATAATCTTTCTGTGACTGAAAAATCACTCCCATATTATGATAAATCTGCGCTAAATCATCCTTGTCTTTTTCTATCTTTGTGGCTGCAACATATTGTTCCATAGCTTCCTGCAACTTATTCTGCTGTGCCAACGTATTTCCAAGGTTAAACATAGAAACGGTGGACTGAGGATTTACCTCCAATGCCTTGCGATAATTCACTTCTGCATTGACATATACACTATCATTAAAAAAGCGGTTTCCCTTACGGATAAAATCACGTTCGGCTTTTTGGGCGAAAGACGTAGCTGCCGCCAACAGCAATAAAGCCAATCCTATATATTTTTTCTGTAACATACGCATCATTCCTTATTAGAAAACAAATGAATATTACGGAACAGAGGGTTCTTGCGTTCCAATATCAGCATCTCTGCCAACAGCAACAATAAGATGATCCATGCCACAGCCTGGAATTGCTCATTGAATTCTGTATATACTTGCGTTTCTACGTCGGCTTTCGCCATCTTATTGATTTCCTGACTGATTGCCTTCTGGGCACCATTCGTATTATCTACACGCACATATATGCCGTTACCGGATTTGGCGATCTCCTGACACATTTGCTCGTTCAAACGGGTCACAATAACATTTCCGTCACGATCGCGACGATAATCATTGGTTCCTTCTGCCGGGATAGGTGCCCCTTCGGGCATACCCACACCGAGTACATTCACCTGAATGCCCTTCTCGGCAGCAGCCTTAGCGGCTTCTACCGCGCCACCTTCGTGATTTTCACCATCTGTTATGACAATGATCGCACGTCCTACGCCTTCTTGCGGAGTAAAGCTGCGGGAAGCTAAATTAATGGCTGCTCCAATAGCTGTACCTTGTTTAGAAATCAATGAAGGGTCGATAGATTCCAAAAACATCTTGGCCGATATATAATCACTGGTAATAGGAAGCTGTGTAAAAGCGTCACCCGCAAAAACAATCATACCTACCTTGTCATTTTCCATTTTGTCCACCAGCTGTGCCACCAATCTTTTTGCTTTCTGCAAGCGGCTGGGCTGTACATCTTGCGCCAACATTGAGTTTGAGATATCCAGCGCAATCGTCACTTCCACTCCCTGACGTTTCACAGTCTCCAGTTTAGAGCCGAATTGGGGACGAGCCAGCAGCACTGTAAACAATCCGATAGCGGCAAATACCATCCAAAACTTCACATCCGGACGGTACTTGGACACATCCGGCATTAATTGCGCCATCAGCACCGGATCACCGAACTTACGAATATTCCTTCGTCTCCGATAATTGGAATACAAGTAAAAGGCTGCCAATAAAGGCAGCAACAGCAACAAGGACAAATATGCAGGTTCTTCAAATCGAAACATCTTCTTATTTACTATTTTACGATTTACTATTCATATTAATCTGTGCACGACATAAAGCACATCCATAAAAAAATCACAAACTTCCTTACGGTATTTTCTTCAATATCGAATTGCGCAACAGGACTTCCAGCAGTACGCAGAAGAAAGCAGCCAGTGCAAACCAGCGGTATTCCTCCTGACGCTTACTGTATTCTTTCACACTCAGTTTCGTTTTCTCCAGTTTGTCAATTTCTTCATATACCTCTTTCAGCTTCGAATTACTCGTAGCACGAAAATAATTGCCGTCTGTTGTCCCGGCAATTTGTGTCAAAGTCTTCTCGTCTATCTCAACCGGCATATTGACGTATTGCACTGTCCCGCCTACCGGATACGGATATGGCGCCATACCGTTAGTACCCACACCGATGGTATAGACACGAATACCGAAACTTTTTGCAATCTCGGCAGCCGTCAATGGAGAAATATCTCCTTTGTTGTTCGTACCATCCGTCAGCAGAATGATAACTTTTGATTTGGCCTTGCTGTCTTTCAACCGGGTAACCGCGTTGGCGATGCCCATTCCCACCGCTGTACCGTCCTCAATAAGTCCGCACTTTACGTCCTTTATCAAATTCAGAAGAACGGCATGATCTACTGTCAGCGGGCATTGCGTAAAACTCTCTCCGGCAAACAGCGTGATACCGATATTATCATTCGGCCGTCCATTGATAAACTCCGCCGCCACATCCTTTGCCGCTTCCAGCCGGTTAGGCTTCAAATCTTCGGCCAACATACTGGTAGAAACGTCTATGGCAAGCATTATATCAATACCTTCTATTTCGCTATTCTGCCAACTATTGGTTGTTTGAGGCCGGGCCAAAATAAGAATAACCAATGCCAAAGCAATTATTCGCAATGCAAACGGTACATGCAGCAAATAGTTCTTATAACTTTTCGGGGTATGCGCATATACACGAGCGTCCGAAATCTGAAGCGTAGCTTCACTATTCTTCCGTTTCATGATATACCATACTATATAAGGTATAAGCAACAGCAGTAAGAATAAATATTCAATATTGGCAAAAACCATGATATTTACAATTTTACAATTTACAATTTATGACTGAAGTTCCCTCCTACCCGCTCATCAAGCAAAATAGTTGTATAACTCCGAACCGATATATATCAACGAACCGATAAGGGCCGCTGCTAAGGCCGCAATCCCTATGCCAAGCAATATCTTGGTACGCAAAGGCCGCTTCTCAATAATAGTGATCTCAGTGGGCTGCGGTTTGACATTCTCGTCCTCCTTTTCTTTCGTTTCATTGATAAAATCGATTGCGCTAATCAAATTAGCATCGTTCTCATTCATCAGCGGACTATGCTTGGCAAACTTCACTAAATCCGCCGTCTGAAACAAGGAGCGCAAATCCGAGATAGCATCTTTATCATTCATTTGCAGCAACTTATCAATAATTTCAGAAGACGTCATCTCCAATGCATTGAAGCCGAAACGATTCTTTATATAAGTACGAATAGCGTCTGTCAGCTCCGTATAATATTCCTTCGACTGCCCTTTCTGCCAAACCTTCTCACTCTTAATGCGCTCTATTTCCTGCATAGCCAATTGATGCGGCGGCAATTTGGGCTCCACTTTCACCTTGCGAATAATCGGCTTATTATCACGAATACGTTTCACAAGGTAGATAAGCAGCAACAAGAAGGGCGCAAACAGCACAGCACAAGCGATGGCCATATACCAATCCTCCCATGCAAAGGGAGCTTTCATTACGGGCTTCGGGCCAAAGAACTGGTCGGGATGCAACGTGTCTACCGGCATTGAATATACTTTCAATGCCAAAGCCTTGGAACGGTATGCCTTATTATCGACAAGCACCTCCATCGGTGGCAGATAGTATAATGCCGAATCAAATGAAGTTACGGTATACTCCTGCGTTATCAACGAACGTCTGCCATCATTCAGCATTTGCGTATCCGGCTTGGCTATATCGATTATTTCCACTCCACGCACCAAAGTATCGGCATAGGCGGGAAAAATAGCACGCTTATCAGCATCCAATGCCACTTGGAGCTTGATTTTGGCTTGCTCTCCAATGAGGATCTGCAAAGAGTCAATCGTTGCATCCACCGTCACCGACTGGGCTGCTATCCTACCCGTCAAGACTGCCAACAGTGTTATCAGAAATATATGTCTTTTCATTTTCCGATTAATTTCGTTTCGCAAACAAATTCATCAATGCCTTAACATAGTCCTGGTCTGTACGTACCGACACATTATCGACATTGCTTTTGGTAAATGTTTCATTCAGTTCCGCCTGTTTGTTCACCCACCAATCATGGTGAGCGCGGCGTACAGCACGTGAAGAAGTATCAATCCACTGTTCATGCCCTGTTTCCGCATCTTTTATTTTCATCAGTCCTACGGCAGGCAATTCCTCTACACGACGGTCATAGACCTGAATAGCCACAACATCATGCTTGCGATTGGCAATAGTCATGGCATTCTTAAAGTTCTCCCGGTCAATAAAGTCTGATAAAACAAAAGCAGTGCAGCGGCGCTTCATCACATTCGTAAGATACTCCAGCCCAAGGCGAATGTTTGTCCGCCGGCTTTCCGGATGAAAATCAAGCAACTCTCGAATGATATATAAAATGTGTTTACGCCCTTTCTTAGGCGGAATAAACTTTTCTATCCGGTCTGAAAAGAAGATGACACCGATCTTATCGTTGTTCTGAATGGCAGAAAAAGCTAATGTGGCAGCTATTTCTGTCACCATATCCTTTTTCATCTGCTTCACCGTACCGAACTCCAAACTACCGGAAACATCTACCAGCAACATAACAGTCAACTCACGCTCTTCTTCAAACACCTTCACAAATGGTTTGTGGAAGCGCGCCGTCACATTCCAGTCTATGTCGCGTATATCGTCACCAAACTGATATTCACGCACTTCGGAAAAAGCCATACCCCTGCCTTTAAAAGCCGAATGATATTGGCCTGCAAAGATATTATTGGATAATCCGCGCGTTTTTATCTCAATTTGACGGACTTTTTTTAACAAATCAGTGGTTTCCATTCAGTAACACATAAATATTTAGTAAACAACAACTTAGTATACGACATACGTCTTTTACTAAATCTTTCTTTCCTTTTTACTAAAACATCGGTAAGGATATACTAAATCTTTTCCCCCGTTTTAGTAAAAGAACAGGAGCGCTCTTTCAACATCAACCTTACGGCTACGATATTTATTTACACATTAGGGCACTTCAACTTTATTCAAAATCTTGCTGACAATTTCGTCAGAAGTCATATTGCTTGCTTCTGCCTCATAAGTCAAGCCGATACGATGGCGCAATACATCATGTGCCACAGCACGTACGTCTTCAGGAATAACGTAGCCACGACGCTTGATGAAAGCATAACTGCGAGCTGCCAACGCCAAATTGATGGAAGCACGAGGTGAGCCACCAAATCCAATCATATCCTTCAGTTCCTTCAGATCGTATTTCTCCGGATAGCGGGTTGCAAATACAATATCGACAATGTATTTCTCAATTTTCTCATCCAGATATACCTGACGCACAACTTTACGAGCTTCGATGATCTCATCAGCTTTCAAAATAGGCTTCACATTCAGCTTATCTCCGTTTATATTCTGACGTATAATCAATTTCTCCTCTTCCTGTTTCGGATAGTCGATGACAACTTTCAGCATAAAACGGTCCACCTGTGCTTCGGGCAGCGGATATGTACCTTCCTGCTCAATAGGGTTCTGGGTAGCAAGCACCAAGAATGGTTCGGGCAACTTGAAAGTCTCCTTGCCTATTGTAACCTGACGTTCCTGCATAGCTTCCAACAAGGCACTCTGGACTTTGGCCGGAGCACGATTTATTTCATCCGCCAATACGAAATTAGCAAATACCGGACCTCGCTTCACTTGGAAAGTCTCATCTTTCTGACTGTAAACCATTGTACCGATAACGTCGGCCGGCAACAAGTCCGGCGTAAACTGAATACGGCTGTACTGCGCGTCGATCAATGAAGCCAACGTTTTGATAGCTAATGTTTTTGCCAAACCCGGCACACCTTCCAGCAGCACATGTCCGTCGGACAACAGACCAATTAACAACGACTCTACCAGATGCTTTTGTCCTACAATAACCTGGTCCATGCCCGTAGTAAGATTGGTAACGAAAGCACTTTGTCTTTCAATCCGCTCATTCAGCTCGCGGATATCAATTGTTTCAGCCATAAATCAATGTATTTTTAATGTTTAATTTTCATTTTAGCCCGGTTGAAAGCCGGTAATTATCTTTTCGCTTCCAAAAGTACGGGAATAAATTAACCATAGCAACTAATTTTTATTAAAAAACTATGCGAAACCTTTAGATTAAACTACTTTCATAGAGTTTAGTATTTAGCAAAAAAAGAAGCAGTAATTTTTTACTGCTTCTTTTTTAATTTCGGGATCTTTATCGTTGTACCTGCGGGTACATTATTCGGATTCTTAATAACAGCCGGATTATGCTTTACGATATATGGATAAAGCACCTTAGTACCATAAAAACGGAGGGCTACTTTTGTTAAAGTTTCTCCCGATTTAATCGTATAGGTGGTCTCTGTTCCCACAATAGTATAACTGGTAGAATCGGGTATATACGCGGTTCCGGTTGTTTTTTGAGTTTGAGCAGTCGTTTTTTGCGTCTGAGATACCGGCGTGGTATTAACCGGATCTGGTCGCCTGGCGACAACAGGCGCATCCGGTTTCTTTGTTACAGGTTCAGCAACCGGACTTCCGGATGCTGTATCTGTATCTGCTTCAGTGACAGTTACAGTATCTTTAACGGCAACACTATCTGCCAAAGCTGTATTATCTGCCGGTTTGTCAGTTCCGACATCAACCACTTTCTCAACAGGAGGTTCTGATGACAGATTATCGAATAATTCCGGGGAATATAAATAAGCAATGGCTCCTGCACACAACAGCACTACAAACACTACAATTCCAATGAAATATTTCATTGTAGAAGATTCGGTTGACGCATCGGTTTTCATCACCTCCGCTTCCTCCGGGGGTTCTGTTTTTTCCTCCTCCGAAGTCATTGTTTCCTCCGAAGTCGCTGTTTCAAAAGTTGTTGCTGCTTCCGATATTGTTACTTCTTCCGATATTGCTGCTTCTTCCCGGTTTTCAGTTTTTTCTTTCGGCGTCTCAATATCTTCCGACGTAGCAGCAGTTACTTCCTCTGTCTTTTGCCCGGCGTTTTCTTCATCCTCATTATCACTATTATCCACAGGGGTGTCTTCCAAGACTGTATTGTCATTGAGCACCACCGTTTCAAAATGCGAGAATGGCTTATTAATGAGGTCTTTCAGGGCAGGTTCGGGAGTAAATGAAACTTTAGTATGTCCCTGTATCTCAAAACGTTCCCCCGTATTGACATTGACACTTTCGCGGCTTTCCACATCAATCAGTTTAAAAGCCCCCAGCCCTTTTACCTTCACATACTTATCTTTTTCCAGCGCTTCCTCAATCAACTGGAAGAATTCCTTCACAAAACTATCAGCATTTTTCTTGCTCATGCCATGCTTTTCAGCCAGCAAATCAATCAAGTCCTGTATGTTTAGTTTCTCATTCATAATATGGAAGATTTAAAAGCAAGATTACTTAAACTTATCTTTTAACAACGTACTGGGTTTATAAGTCAACACCAACTTGGGTGGAACCAGCATGCGCTGCTTGGTTGTCGGATTCACAGATATACGTTCAGCTTTCTTCTTTACCTCGAATGTTCCAAAGCCTTGTATGGAAATCACATTCCCTTCTTCCAACTGCCGCGTCATGTCCGACAACAAGGATGTAACCAGCTCCGAGGTATCCTTTAAAGTGTACCCCAACCGTCGTGACAATTCAGAAGTAAATTCTTTGTTATTCAAAATCCAAGCTTTAAAATTGTGAACTACGGTGCTATATTAGCAAATCTTCCCCACATACACAAGGAGTTTGGGAAAAATATTTAAATAATCCGGCCAAAAAGGTCGAAATCATCGGAGTTTATTATCTCCACCTGGTAAAAGTTACCGATTTCCAACGACGCATCCCCACATTCAATCAGCACCTCAGGATCCACCTCAGGAGAATCGAATTCAGTGCGCCCAACATAATAATCACCTTCCCTACGGTCGATAATCACCTTCATCCGCTTACCCACTTTTCCCGCACTCAGTTCCGCAGAAATGCCTTGCTGAATAGACATCAGTTCATCCAATCGGGCCTGCTTCACCTCCGGAGGAACAGAATCTTCGTAATGGGCCGCAGCATACGTACCTTCTTCTTCGGAATACGCAAATGCCCCCATTCTATCGAAGCGAACCTTACGGACAAACTCTTTCAACTCCTCAAAATCAGCTTCCGTTTCTCCCGGATGTCCCACCATAAGCGTAGTGCGCAAATGAATTCCGGGCACTTCCTCACGAAATTTCTCTATCAGACGATAAGTTTCCTCCTTAGTTACATGGCGGCGCATCTTATCCAACATATTATCGCTGATATGTTGCAAAGCAATGTCCATATATTTACAAACATTAGAACGCTCACGCATAACCCGGAACAAGTCCATAGGGAAATGGGCAGGATAGGCATAATGCAGACGTATCCATTCCACGCCCGGAACATCCGAAATTCTTTCGATTAATTCGGGCAACATCTGCTTTTTGTACAAATCCACTCCATAGTAAGTAAGTTCCTGAGCAATGACCTGAAACTCTTTGACCCCACGAGCCACAAGATACCTCACTTCATCCAAGATTTCTTCTATCGGACGCGATATGTGCCGCCCTGTAATAATGGGAATGGCACAGTACGAACACTTACGGTCGCATCCTTCCGATATTTTCAGATAAGCATAATGCTTGGGAGTAGTCAACGTACGCTCTATATGAAACTCCTCATGATATGCCTTACCCAAATCCTGCAACAGTTCCTTCCAGTTAAACTTACCGTAAAACTTATCAACCTGGGGGATTTCAATAGCCAGTTCTTTCAGATAGCGTTCCGAAAGGCAACCCATGACATAGAGTTTCTCCAAATTTCCTTCTTCTTTTGCCTGTGCAAATTCAAGAATCATGTTAATGGACTCTTCCTTTGCATCACCTATAAAGCCACAGGTGTTAATCACAGCAATCTGACCTTTCGGACGCTCGGCATCATGCGTCACACAAAAGCCTGCTTCCTCTAATTGGCGCATCAAATGCTCTGAATCCACCAAATTTTTAGAACAACCTAATGTTATGATATCAATGGTTTTCCGTTTCATGCATTTCCCCCAAACAATGAATCTACAAATTCTTTCTTACGGAACACTTGCAAGTCTTCCATACCCTCTCCTAACCCTATGTACTTCACAGGAATCTTGAATTGATCGGAAATACCTATTACAACACCGCCTTTAGCCGTTCCGTCCAACTTAGTCACAGCCATTGCCGTAACTTCCGTTGCCAGCGTGAATTGTTTGGCCTGCTCAAAAGCATTCTGTCCGGTAGAGCCATCCAAAACAAGCAACACCTCATTAGGAGCATCCGGCACAACCTTCTTCATCACATTCTTAATCTTAGTCAGCTCATTCATCAAGCCCACTTTATTATGCAGACGCCCGGCTGTATCAATAATCACTACGTCAGCATTATTGGCTACTGCCGAACTCAGAGTATCAAATGCTACGGAGGCGGGATCCGAACCCATTTTCTGCTTTACAACAGGAACTCCTACACGTTCCCCCCATATCACCAACTGCTCTACCGCTGCCGCACGAAAAGTATCGGCCGCTCCCAGATAAACAGATTTACCAGCTTTCTTAAACTGATAAGCCAGCTTACCTATGGTAGTGGTTTTTCCCACGCCATTCACTCCAACCACCATAATGACGTAAGGTTTCTTCGTAATCGGAGTTTCAAAATCATCTACATCATCTGAATTATTTTCCGTCAGCAAAGCAGCGATTTCATCGCGCAAAATCATATTCAGTTCTTGCGCATTCATATATTTTTCATCGGCGGCGCGCTTCTCGATACGTTCAATAATTTTCAACGTTGTCTCTACACCCACATCCGAAGTTATCAGCACCTCTTCCAGATTATCCAGCACTTCATCGTCTACTTTCGACTTTCCTGCCACTGCGCGGGCTATCTTGCCGAATACACTTTCTTTTGTCTTAGATAATCCTTTATCTAACGTTTCCTTCTTTTCCTTAGAGAAAAAACTAAAAAATCCCATAGTCTACACTTTTGTATAATACATTATGCTACAAAGATATAACAAAACTGACAAATAATAAAAGTTGAAGCGATTTAATAACAAAAAAATCCTCTCACCGGATACTTCCAATGAGAGGAGCTTTATAAGTAATCAGCGCTTCGCAGCAACTGTATTCATCTTATTTTTTGAAAAAGTCTTGTACTTTTTCGTTAGGAACCATTTGTTCATCAAAAGAATAAGCACCTGTTTTCGGAGACTTAACCATCTTGATAACCTTCGTATAAGCACGACCTTCTTTAGAACCATCGTGCAAACTTGCTACTGTTTTCTTTGCCATGGGTTATACTATTATTATTTGATTTCTTTGTGTACTGTTACTCTCTTCAGAATCGGGTTGTATTTCTTCAACTCCAGTCTCTCGGTAGTGTTTTTTCTGTTCTTCGTCGTAATATAACGAGAAGTTCCCGGCATACCGCTATCCTTGTGTTCTGTACATTCCAGAATCACCTGCACTCTGTTACCTTTTGCTTTCTTTGCCATAATCAGTATTCTCCTCTACTTTTTAGCCAATTACTTTAATGCTTTTCCAATCACAATAGCCCTTAGCTACTGCATCCTTCAAAGCAGCATCCAGACCTTTTTTATTAATAATGCGCAAACCGTTAGCGCAAATACTCAGACTGATCCAGCAGTCTTGTTCTACATAATAGAATTTCTTGTTAAACAAGTTCAAATCAAAGGTTCTTTTTGTTCTTCTCTTTGAGTGTGAAACATTGTTGCCAATCATGGCTTTCTTTCCGGTAA
>ENA-OZXN01000299-OZXN01000299.1-human-gut-metagenome-genome-assembly--contig:-NODE-299-length-15440-cov-9.869938_pt1 | contig 15440 bp, 10 predicted proteins | sample MGYA00244857_ERZ654098 | MGnify/ENA primary metagenome ERZ654098 (study PRJEB26926, sample SAMN06165225) | human gut metagenome | biome: ENVO:00009003; feature: ENVO:2100002; material: ENVO:00002003...
GAGCTCGCTCAGCGCATCCGCAAGGGTGACCGTGTTGCACTGGAGAAATTAACACGTGCCAATCTGCGTTTCGTTGTATCTGTAGCCAAACAGTACCAGAACCAGGGTTTGAGTCTGCCCGACTTGATTAACGAGGGCAATTTAGGACTGATTAAGGCTGCCGAAAAGTTCGATGAGACACGTGGTTTTAAGTTCATCAGTTATGCAGTATGGTGGATACGTCAGTCCATTTTGCAGGCTTTGGCAGAGCAGTCGCGTATTGTGCGTCTTCCTTTGAATCAGGTAGGTTCACTGAATAAAATCAGTAAGGCTTTCTCTAAGTTCGAGCAGGAAAACGAACGCCGTCCGTCTCCCGAGGAACTTGCCGATGAACTGGAAATCCCTGTTGATAAAATCTCTGATACGCTGAAGGTTTCCGGCCGTCATATTTCGGTGGACGCACCTTTCGTTGAAGGAGAAGATAACAGCTTGCTTGATGTGCTGGTCAATGACGACTCTCCTATGGCCGACCGCTCTTTGGTGAACGAGTCTCTTGCGAGGGAAATTGATAGAGCTCTTTCTACGTTAACCGATAGGGAAAAAGAAATCATACAGATGTTTTTCGGTATCGGACAGCAGGAAATGACATTAGAGGAAATTGGCGACAAATTCGGTCTCACACGTGAGCGCGTCCGCCAGATTAAAGAAAAAGCAATCAGAAGATTAAGACAAAGTAATCGTAGTAAATTGCTCAAATCTTATTTGGGATAAATAAGAATATCAGTTTCTGACAAATAAAAGAAATTAAGAAAACCGGTTTGTCCGATATGGACAGCCGGTTTTTTTCTATCTTTAAGTGAGATAAGAGGCATTTCTGCATAAAAAATAAGCGGGCTTATTTTGTTCTGCTTTCGGTTTACACTATCTTTGCCCCAATAAAATAAACCAATAGAAGTTATGAAACACGTAAAAATAGTATTTGCAGTGATGCTCGTATTTACTTTATGTACGGCATTTACAATGAAAAGTCATAAGCCTGTTTATGCTTTTGGCATAGCGGCTTCCTTCAACGATTCGGTGGTGTACTGTACGGAAATTCAGGTATTGGACAGTACGGCATTGGACAAGAACGGCTTTCTGCCCAAGCGCGACCTGTACAGCTATCAGTTGAAAAACTATCTGGAATATGACTTGAAGAAACCCGATTATACTTGTATGATCTATTTTAGTGAGAGTAAAAAGAAGCTGGAAAAGGAAGCTGTTAAAGTGAAAGCAAAGTATAAGAAGGGTACAATGGCGCTGCAGACTATTGCGCCGGATAAGTTTAGTTTTAAGAAACCGGAAGAGTGATTTTAAATCCGGATTATACGAATGACTATGAGACTGAAACTTTATACCCTGTTGTGCATATCTTTCCTTTTGATATTTACAGCTTGTAATCAGGACGACGATCCTGTACCGGCAGAGAAAGTTACACGAACAGTATTAGCCTATATAATGGCGGATAACAGCTTGTCGGGTTTTGCATCAATTGATATTGATGAAATGATGAAAGGAATGGAGGCTGTCGATGCTTCGCTGTACAATCTTTTGGTTTATGTGGATGACGCGAGCCGGGAGGGTTCCCAGTCTTATAAGTTTCCTACGCTCTATCGTTTGTCGAAGGATAAAAATGGAAATGTGGTAAAAGAGACTGTAAAGGAATATAAGGAGCAAGTCTCTACAGATCCTGCTGTGATGCAAGAGGTTCTTAAGCGCGCTTTTACTGAATATCCTGCGGAAAGTTACGGTTTGGTGCTTTGGTCTCATGGCGAGGGCTGGATCCCCAATCCTTTGCCTCTTGCAAAGCAAGCTTCTACCCGTTGGGTAGGAGAGGACACTACCGGCGGCACTACTTATTTGAATATATCCGATATTGCCGCCATATTAAGCGAATTCCCTCGCTTCGATTTTATCCTGTTTGATGCCTGTTTCGGACAGACGGTAGAGGTGGCTTACGAACTGCGCAATTGCACAGATTATGTAATCGGTTCACCTACGGAAATACCGGGACCCGGCGCACCTTATGAGTCGGTTGTGCCGGCTATGTTCAAGGGAACCAATGTGGGTGTGGAGATAGGAAAAGCGTATTATGAACCTTATGAGAAGTTGTATACCGGAGTTAGTCCCTCTATGACGTGGACAGGCGGGGTTGCTATTTCCGTTATAGATTGTGCGGCTTTGGATGAGTTGGCTTCTGTGACGAAACAAACAATAGCGAAGAATGAACTGAATGTCGGCGAGATCTATAATTATGACCTGCGAAGCAAGTACAGTAAAAACTATGTGGGATATTATGATATGAAACAGTTGATGGAACGCCTGTCTTCTGATGTAACGGCATGGACTTCTGCCGCCGATAAAGCAATTGTCTATTGGAGAGCTACCCCCCAAGAACTATTCGGGTATGATACACGCGATGTTTCCTGTTCCCCAAGAAACGACTTGCGGCGTAACTCATTACATTCCAATGGAAAGCGCTCCAGCCGCTATGGCCGCATACCGTTCTACCGCTTGGTATACCGCTGCCGGTCTTGATAAGATAGGGTGGTAATACACTCCCTGTTTTGTTCGCCTTGTAGAAGTAGTTGCCGCATCTTCCGATATGCTCCATAACAGCGTGACGGATGGAATTCATTTTTTTATCCTTTTGTGCACTACTCAATCTATAAATACCTATATTTGACCCGTTATTGTAACCTTAAAAGCAACTGCTGATGTCCTTGTTTGTTTCACTGACACTGGATATGGATGATGAAACTCTTTTCGCCAAGGTAGAGCGGGGAGATGTGGAAGCATTCACTGTGGTCTATAATAAGTACCACAAACTGCTTTATGTGCTGGCCTATCGCTACCTGATGGACAAGGCTATGGCGGAGGATGCGGTGCAGCATGTCTTTACGCGTTTCTGGGAGTTCCGTTCGGAACTTCGCGTAGGCATCAGCCTGAAGAATTACCTCGTGACGATGACGAAGAATCATATTCTGAACGTAATTCGTAATGAGAACAATGCAATTGCCAAGAATTATGAGATAGCGCAGAGCATCCCCGAGTATGAAGATACACTGATAGAGAATCTGGAGAAGAAAGAAATGATGTCGCTGTTCTATAAGGCCTTGGACAAGTTGCCGCCCCAAAAGCGTGAAATCTGCCTGATGAAAGTGCGCGACGAACTTACCAACCCGGAAATAGCCGAACGTATGCAGCTCTCCGTCAATACAATCAAAACCCATTACTCGGAGGCGTTGAAACTGTTGCGTGCACATCTGCATAAATTGCTAATATTTGTTACATATCTCACCCTGTTGAAGTATTTAAGTGTCCTTTTTATACTATGGATAATAAGATGATGAATAAACCCACCGAAGAACAGATACGGGAAGTACTTGCCGGAACATCTACTCCTGAAACAGCCCGTCTCGTGGCGCAATGGTTTGCTACGGATGAAGGAACGGACTATTTGTCCCGAAGCATGGATTGCGACGTGGAGCAGGTGAAACTTGGTTATGAAGAACTTTACGTGGACCACGAGATAGCGTCAGATGAGTTGTTTGCCCGCATCCGCAGGAATATCCGTAGGAAGCGTGTCCGCCGGATAGTTTTCCGGGTGGCTGCGGTATTGATACCGTTTGTTGTGCTGGCAGGCTTGGTTGTGCAGTTGGACAAGCGGGTGGACTTGTTTGGCGGCTCCGGCTACGAAGAAATCTATGTGGCGAAGGGCGAGCGTCTGCAAATGATGTTTCAGGACGGTACACGCGTATATATCAATTCGGATTCCCGCTTGAAGTATCCCAAGAAGTTTGCTCTTTCCAGTCGTGAGGTCTATTTGGAAGGTGAAGCCTATTTTGTGGTGTCCAAGAATCCTGCCCGTCCTTTCATCGTCAATCTGAACGGGCCCGCCATCCATGTATTGGGAACTTCGTTTGATGTCAATGCCTATCCCGATAATAAGAATATTACCGTATGTCTGGATGAGGGGCATATCAATCTCATGCTTCCTTCGGACAAGAAATATCCGGTGCGGCCCGGTGAAAGGTTGGTTTATAATCGCGACGACGACCGCTGCACCATTTCCCGAAACAGCGACACCCGCTTTTCCTCTTTGTGGAAAACAAATGTGATCGCTTTCAAAGACGCTCCTCTGGCGGAGGTTATCAAAGTGCTGCACCGTTGGTACAATGTAAACTTTAAAGTGGAGAACCAAGACGCTTGGAATGTATATTTCACGCTGACTTCTGAAAATACACTTCTTGAAAAAGTTTTGCGCGATTTGGAGAAGATTGCTCCGCTGCACTTCCGCTATGACGAAGTCGAAAAGGAAGTGACTGTCACCACTAAATAATTTTTTAGAAAAAAGATAGATTTTCTCTCACCCGTTCGGGAGTCTTGTGTGTCTACTTAGTATAAAGAGAATTTTATACTATTGCTAATCTAAAATTAAAGTTATGAAACACAAGATTCTGCTTGTTCTGCTTTTAAGCTCTATGGCTTGTATCACAGCCACTGCTCAAAAGGTTTCAATGGATTTCCGGCAGGTGAAACTGGCGAAGGTCTTTGATGCCATTACCCAACAGACCGGACTGACGGTGGCATACAGCCGTCCGACGGTGAATCCCGATAAACTTGTAACTGTCCGGGCTGATGAAGAAGAACTTGCCCATGTGCTTGACAGATTACTGGCGGGCATGGGTGTCACTTATGAGATAAGCGGGAAGAAAGTCTACCTGAAAGCAAAAGCCGCTTCGGAAGCCACGCACCAAAGCGGGAAGGTGAAAAAGATTTCCGGCGTAATCGTCGACGAGAAAGGAGAGCCCGTAATAGGTGCGAGCATTGCCGTAAAAGGAACTTCTTTGGGAACGATTACAAATGTTGACGGAGAATATACCTTGATGGGTGTTCCCGAAAAAGCGGAAGTTGTTATCTCATTTATCGGTTATAAAACACGAACTTTCTCGGCCGGAGACAAAGCGCTCGCCAACATAACCCTGAAAGAGGATAGTGAACTGCTGGAAGAAGTGGTGGTCGTGGGCTATGGTGTCCAGAAGAAGAGCGATGTGTCCACTTCCATATCTTCGGTGAAAGCGGAGGACATAGCCAAGACATCTGCTTCGGATTTCCGCCAGGCATTGGCAGGAAAGATGCCGGGTGTACAGGTGACTACTCCAAGCGGTGATCCGGAAGGGAACGTAAGTATCCGCGTGCGTGGCATCAGTACCGTCAATGCCGGTAGCGATCCGCTTTATATCATAGACGGCGTGCCGGTGGAACGTGGCTTTGCCAATCTCAACAACAACGACATTGAGTCGGTAGAAGTGTTGAAAGACGCTTCTTCTGCCGCTATCTATGGTAGCCGCGGTTCCAATGGCGTTATTATTATTACGACCAAACAGGGGCAGTCGGAAAAAGTGAAGATACAGTATGACGGCTATTACGGCATACAGAATGTATCGAAGAAACTTGATATGATGAACGCCTACCAGTTTGCGGAGTTTGCCAAGGACGGTCACGATAATGCCTATCTGGATGCCAATCCGGGAGCTTCGCCCGATGATCCGAACGGCATGCGTCCCAACTCTTGGGAACGTATCCCTACCGAACTGTTTCCTTATCTGAACGGTGACCGCGGACTGACGGACACTGATTGGCAGGATGCCATTTTCCGTACTGCCGGTACGCAAAGCCATAATATCTCTGTTTCAGGACGTGGAAAAACGGTCGGCTATTTCGTATCGGCCAATTATTACGATAAGGAGGGTGTCGTTATCAATTCCGATTTCAAGAAATACAGCATGCGTATGAATCTTGACGGACAGTATAAGAAATTCAAGTTTGGAGTTAATTTCTCTCCGTCTTATTCAACTTCCAATCGTGTAGATGCATCGGGAGCAGGTGGCGTTGTACAGTCTGCACTGATGATGCCGCCCGTATGGCCTGTGTATAATGCCGACGGAAGCTATAATTATCAGGGAAACGGTTACTGGAGAATCGGGAACGATTATCAGCATAACGCCATATTGAACCCCGTTGCAATGGCAAACCTGCAATCGGATGTTGTGGACCGCATGGCGATTGTCGGAAAGGTATTTGCGGAAATAGAGTTCTTTAAAGGACTGACCTATAACATTTCTTTCGGCGGGGATTATTACGGTTCGCACAACGATACGTATCGCTCGTCGGAGTTGCCGCTGCTGGGACAGAAGTATTATGACACGAAGTCCAATCCCATAGCTTACAGCTCTTCCGGATTCTACTTCAACTGGTTGATAGAAAATAAGGTAAATTACAATACAACCATTAATGAGGATCATTCCCTGAACCTCGTACTGGTGCAGTCTGCACAGAAAGAAACTTATAAGGGTAACAACGTGACGGCTACCGATTTCCCGAACGATTATATCCAGACTATTGGAGGTGGTACGGTGACGAAAGGAAACTCCGACAAGACGCAATGGAGCATAGCATCTTATCTGGCACGCGCCCAGTATAGCTATAAAGGTAAATACATGGCTTCTGCCGCTATACGAGCCGACGGTTCTTCCCGTTTCGGAAAGAATAATCGTTGGGGATATTTCCCGTCAGCTTCTGCTGCATGGAGAATCAGCGGTGAGGATTTCTTTCAGAATGCCAAGGCGCTCTCTTTCATAGACGATCTGAAGATAAGGGCCAGCTACGGTGTTACCGGTAACTTCCAGATAGGCAATTACGATCATCTCTCACTGATGGCGCTCGATAATTACATACTTGGAACAAATAACGGCCAACTCGTTTACGGGTACAAACCCAATACCATTAAAAATGAGGATTTAAGCTGGGAAAAGAATGCGATGGTCAATGCCGGTATCGATGTGCAGATGTTTAAAGGATTGCTCGGCGTCACGGTGGATTATTACAACACCAATACTTCGAACATGCTTCTGAACGTCCCTGTTCCCCATCTGACTGGTTATAGCACAGCCTTGATGAATATTGGTAAGGTGAATAACCGGGGATGGGAAATTGCCTTGACTTCCCAGAAGAACTTCACAAAGGACTTTGGATATTCATTCAATGCCAACTATTCAACCAATACGAACGAGGTGAAGGCTTTGGGGCCCGGTGACGCTCCCATTATCTCTACCGGTAGCGTAGACCATGCCTATTATATCACCAAAGTGGGCGAACCCATCGGCAGCTATTATCTGCTGGTGCAGGACGGCATTTTCTCCAATGAGGAAGAGCTTAAGAAGTATCCTCATTTCAGCAATACCAAGCCGGGAGATTTCCGCTTTGTAGATGTAGATGGTGACGGTGTGATGGATTTGGATAAGGACCGCACGATTGTCGGTAATTATATGCCCGATTTTACGTATGGTTTCGGTGGAAAGGTATGGTATAAGGGGATTGACCTTGACTTTAACTTTCAGGGTGTCTATGGCAATGAAATCTTGAATCTGAACAGGAGGTATATCGACAATATGGAAGGCAATGTGAATGGAACAACGCTTGCTTTGGACCGTTGGAAAAGCGCTGACAATCCGGGAAACGGCCAGGTGAATCGTGCAAACCGCAAATCGAAAGGGTATAACGGAAGAACCTCTACTTGGCATCTGGAAGACGGATCTTACCTGAGATTGCAAAATGTCACTTTAGGATATACACTGCCTCAGCAGCTGACTCGTCATTTCTTTGTTGAGAAGCTGAGGATTTATGTGTCGGGACAGAATCTTTGGACATCCACCGATTATAGCGGATATAATCCGGAAGTTAATGCACGCCCCGGCAACTCACTCTCGCCGGGCGAAGATTATGGAACGTATCCATTGGCAAGAACCTTTTTGTTCGGTCTGAATATAACTCTTTAATTACCTTTCTAAAAGATATGAGATATGAAAAAATATGAACTCTTTCTAATATTGTCAACCGCTTTCCTGTCGGTGTCCTGTACGGATAGTTTTTTTGATTTGGAGCCGAGCAGCAGTGTGCCTACGGACAAAGTTTATAAAACGGCCGAAGATTTCAATGTAGCGGTCATCGGATGTTACTCAAAACTGCAAACGCAGGTGAACTTTTTTACAGAATGTTGTGAATACCGAAGTGATAACCTGTATTTAAGTGCTCCCACCACCGGTACGCAAGACCGGTACGACATAGACCAGTTTTCCGATAAACCATCGAATGGTATTCTGCAAAATGCCTGGGCTAACTTTAACAATGGTGTATACCGCTGCAATTTAGTGCTGGATAAAATCGACGGGGCGGCTTTTAATGAAACGTTGAAAAAACAGTATAAGGCCGAGGCGTTGTTCATACGGGCCCTAACGTATTTTAATATGTATCGCTTGTGGGGTGGAATACCGATGACCGACAAAGTTGTAACTGTTTCCGAGGCTTTAGTTATCGGACGTAGTTCGGAACAGCAGGTTTACGATTTCCTGACCGGTGATCTGAAACAGATAATAGATGATAATATGTTACCTCAGTCGTATACGGGCAATGAAATGGGACGCGTCACTTTGGGGGCTGCCAAAGCGCTTTTGGGTAAAGTGTATCTCACTTTCCATAAATGGGAGGAAGCGAGGGATATTCTATCTCAGGTTATAGGCAAATACAGTTTGATGGCTTCTCCTGATAAAGTATTCGATGTGGATAATAAGATGAACAACGAGATAATTTTTGCAGTTCGTTTCAATAAGGAATTAGAAGGCGAAGGACATGGCTATTGGTTTTCTATTACAAACCTGGGAGATGATACTAACCAGACGGAGGCTTTGAAGAAATGCTATTCGGACGCTGATGATAAACGTAAGGAATTGATAGAATATACGCAAGTGGAGAGCAAGGTCTTTGTGCTGAAGAAATTTAAAGATACAAAGAGTGCCACTTATAACACTGTGGGTAATGATCAAATTGTTCTCCGATATGCTGATGTCCTGCTTATGTATGCGGAGGCTCTAAATGAAATAGAGTACAGCAATTCGCAGACTTCAGATGCAATGAATGCTCTGAATTCGGTTCACATGCGTTCGTGCAGCTCTTCGATACAGATTGCTGACCTTCCTGATAAAGACAGTTTCCGAAAGGCCATTATGTTGGAACGCCAGCGTGAATTCCCCTATGAAGGACACCGGTGGTTCGACCTTGTACGAATGGGTGGAGCCAAAGATGCCATGAAGGCGGAAGGACATGAAATTCAGGATTATCAGTTCCTGTATCCCATTCCCAAGACAGAGCTGGAGCGTGTCAATAATGAAAAGCTCCTTTGGCAAAATCCCGGATATTGATTTCTTGTTAAACTTAAAGAAACAGACCATGAAAAAAGTAATATATAGTTTGTTATTGGTCTTTGCAGCAGTTTTCATTGCATGTGAAGAAGAACTGCCGAAAGCCAATTTTGATTTGTATGAGTTGAAATCCCTCGAAGCGACCGCCGGAGATATGAGTGTGATGCTGGCATGGGAAGACTATGAAAACGCCCGTCCGTCCGAATATCTGGTTGTATGGGATGCCGGAAATGCCGGATCTGATGGCGGACAGATGACAGTGGAAGCTGGTAAAAAGAGTGTGATTGTTGAGAATCTGGAAAATGATATGACTTACAGCTTTTCCGTACAGCCCCGTTATGCGAACGGGCTGGCCGGTAAGACTTCCGTCAAGAGTACTCCAAAGAATGCACGTTATCCTGTGACCGACCTGTCAGCTACCGCCGGTAGTGAACGGGTGCGGCTGAGTTGGACTAAGCCCAACAGCGAACGTTTCACTAACTATCAGATAACGGTGAATCCGGGTGGTAAGGTGATAACGTTGGATGATACTTCCTTGGAGTTTTATGTAGTAGACGGGTTGGTGAATGATACGGAATACACCTTTAGCATGATAGCTTCTTATCCTACTGGAAATTCCGAAGTCGTTGAGGCTTCTGCTACTCCGGGAAAGTTATCTCCTATTTTGATAGACCAATCCGATAAGACGGAATTGATACTTTGGGAGTCTGCAACGTTTACGCTGAATGATATGTTTTTCATGGGTGGTGATGTTCAGTCGGTAAGCTGGGATTTTGGTGACGGAACAATCTCTACCGAGCTAAGCCCTCAACATGCCTATGGAACTGTTAAAGATAAATATACCGTATCTGTAACTGTGACTTATACAAACGGTACTGCTGATACGGGAAGTATGGATGTTGCAGTGGTGAATTATAAGTGGAATTCGATTAAGCTGCAATCGGGTAACTACACCGGATATGTGAAAGTCTCTAATCCTGTATTCTCTCCGGATGGAAAGACAATGTATATTCCTACTTCCACTCCTAAGAAAGATTTGGGTACAAGTTCCGATGCGGGACACTTGTTTGCCATAGATGTGGCTACGGGAGATTTTAAATGGGTATATGGTATTGATGCGATAACTTATGGTGGCGGTACTTTGGTAGGTGATGACGGAACAATTTTTCAGTGTGTGGAAAGTACAGCCATAAACAATGTGCATGCCATTAATCCAGACGGAACTAAGAAATGGGCTGTAAAATTGGATGGAGCGATAGGGGCATTTCCTGCATTGTCTACTGATGGTGCTGTACTCTATTGTATTACTAATGCTCCTACTTTGTATGCGTTGAATATTGTTGACGGTTCTGTTAAGTGGAAATCTAAAATTTTGGATAGTAGTGGAAAGGGATGTGCTGTAGCAGTAGATAAAAATGGGAATGTCTATGCTGGGACTTATGCAGCCATTTATTCTTTCACTTCATCTGGAAATGATCGTTGGAACGGAAAAAAGGTGGCTTTTAAAATAACAGAACGCGGTGCGTTTGCACTGAATGGTGAGCATTTATATGCTGCTACTTTCGAAAAAGGGTTGATTGCGGTAGATATGGTAACAGGAGATAATATTTGGACTTATTCAAATACCGGAGGTAATGCTTATTTCCCGATAGTAGGTAAGGACGGAGTTATTTACTTTACAGAAAAAGGAAAGACTGGCAATGCATTGGTATACGCTGTAAATCCTTCAGGCTCTTTGAAGTGGTCTAAGAATATTGGTTCTGTACTAACTTACAATGGAGCTGCATTAAGTGCTGAGGGACTTTTGTTTCTTGGAAATAGTGGTGGAAAAAAAGTATGGAAGTTAGATATTAATAATAACGGAGATGTAAGCGAGGTACAGAATGTGGGCCTGAATATAATGGCTGGAGTTACTGTAGGAACAGATAAGCGTTTATATTTTGGAACAATTGGAAGTGGAGGTATAGGTTTTGTGAAATCTATTGCGATCGACGCATCTCCTGAATTGTCTTCTTGGAGTATGCGTGGCGGTGATCTTCAAGGTACCAATCGGCAGAAATAAGTATAAATTTAAAGATATAGAAAATCTATGAACAAGATAAGAAAAATACGATATATCCTTTGCTGTTTGTTGGCAGTGGGGATTATGGGGTGCAGTGACGATGATAATAATAGCATTGTAACGGGGTATGAAGGAATACTCGATAACCTTGCCGCATCGGTAAATGCAACGTCGCAGGAGTTGTGGAGTACATCTCCCCTGGTTCTTGATGCGAAGCGTACGGATGCAATGGAGAAACTCCAAGATTACGCAGATAAATGCAAGGCCGACTACTTCAGTGTCTTCCTTTCCGGATATGATCAAACAAGTTTAAATATGGCTAAATCCGATTCCATATTGTATTTTTATCGTACAGCGTTTGAACGTGTTCTGGATGGTGTGAAAAGCTCTACCGTAGAAAACGGAACTGCACAAATATGGTTGCTTTACAATATGGGATATATAATAAAGACTCCTTCCGGGTGTTTCGGTATAGATATATCTCATCGTTGGGCCGAGGAGTTCGCTCCTTATCTGGATTTCCTGTGCGTTACGCACAAACATTCTGACCATTATAGTAACAATTTGATTCAGGCTATGTATGATTTGGACAAACCGGTCCTCTCTAATTATTTGCAACCGGTTGCTTCGTATCCATTTTATTCTAAAAAATCCGAGGAGTATACGATTGGCAGTTTTAAAATTCGCACATGTATTACCAATCACAATGAAGCGAGCCTAAAAAACTTTGTAACCGTTTTCTATATAGATTGCGGTGACGATGCAGGCGGTTTGACTTTAATACATACAGGAGATTCTAACTTTAAGCCTGTGCAGTATGCTGATATTACCGATGCCAATGACGTCAATCATCATGTCAATGTTTTGATTCCCCGTTATGCTCCCAATGCGTTGACCGAAAATGATATTATCGGTACCGGGACAGGACAAGTGACTCCTGACTATGTATTGCTGTCACATGTTCTTGAACTCTCGCATGCAGATGAGGAAGATTCCCGATGGACTGTGCAGAGTGCTTGGGAACGTGCTTCAAAGATTAATTGTCAACAAACATATGTGCCTATGTGGGGTGAAAAGTTAGTTTGGAAAAATGGTAAATTGAACTGATGAAGAAATATATATTTATGACAGTACTGTCCACTCTTTCATTCATTTGCCATGCGCAACAGTATGAAGTGGGGACAACTACTGCCATCTGGAAAAATCCGGTGGCAGCAGATTTTATGAAAGCGAAAATGCAGGGGGTGCATTATATAGAAGTGGCTCTTAACCAGTGTTATCGGGGAGTGCCGGTAGAAGAAGTGATACCTCGTATCAAACTGATGAAGAGTAGGGTGGATAGTGCCGGTATTCAGGTATGGTCTATTCATCTGCCTTTTTCCCGAACCTTGGATATTTCGGTTTTGGATGACTCGCTTCGTGCAAAAAATGTTCGTTTCATGGCGCAGATGATAGAGCAATGCGGACAGTTCAAACCGGCCCGGTTGGTTCTGCATCCAAGTTCAGAACCAATAGCGGATAGTGTTCGTGCCCGGCGTATAGTGAATGCGCAGCGTTCTATTATGTACCTGAAACCATATGCCGATCGTATAGGGGCGCAGTTGTGTATTGAAAATCTGCCGCGTACTTGTTTAGGAAATACGCCTGAAGAACTCTTGGAGATTATTTGCGGTATTCCCGGAGTGAAAGTTTGCTTTGATACGAATCATTATAGCAAAGGTTCTATTGAGCATTTCATGAAGATATTGGGCCGGCATATAGGAACAATCCATGCTTCGGATTTTGACTTGGTAAACGAAAGCCATTGGCTTCCCACACAGGGAAAAATAGATTGGCAGCGTTTTGTAAAAGAACTGAGAAGCAATGGATATAAGGGAGTATTTATGTACGAGGCTATGAAAGATTGCGACCATAATAAGGCGCGTCCTGTTCCGTCACGTATCTACGAAACTTTTAAAAATATAACAGGCAGTGAGTAGTGAATAGCCGTATAATAAACCGTTAAAAGAAATGTTTTATGAAGAAAGTATATTTGTTTTTATTGTTATGTGTTTGTATCCAGTTGAGCTGGGGGCAGGATAGGGCTACTGAAATCAGAAACACTTTTTTAAGTGGAAATACTTCTCAACTTTTAGTCGTCGCTCATCGTGCCGATTGGCGCAATGCTCCCGAAAACTCTTTGCAAGGTATTCAGAATTGCATTGACATGGGGGTTGATATGGTGGAAATAGATTTGAAGAAAACAAAAGACGGGCATCTTGTCCTGATGCATGATAAACTGATTAACCGTACAATGAACGGAAAAGGACGTCCGGAGGATTATACCTTGGCAGAATTGAAAGCATTAAGGTTGAAAAACGGCGCCGGTTGTAAAACGCGCCATCAAATTCCTACTTTTGAAGAGGTTATGACTTTATGTAAAGGTAAGATCATGGTGAATGTGGACAAGGGTTATGACTATTTTAAAGAAGCATACGCAATTCTTGAAAAGACAGGTACGGTGGGGCAGTGTGTGATGAAAGCCGGTTTGCCTTACGAGCAGGTGAAGTCTGAGAACGGTGATGTATTGGACAAAATGATTTTCATGCCTGTTGTGAATTTGCAGAAAGCGGATGCGGAAGCAGTCATAGATAGCTATCTCACGCACATGAGCCCTAAGGCTTTTGAGTTGGTGTTCAACAACGACGGTCCTGAAGTACTGCGTCTGATAGATAAAGTTCGTTCCAGCGGCGCCCGTATCTTCATCAACAGCCTTTGGCCGGAACTCTGTGGGGGTCACGATGATGATCGTGCCGTAGAGCTGCATGAGCCTGATGAGAGTTGGGGCTGGATCATCGGCCGGGGAGCGAAGCTGATTCAGACTGACCGTCCTGCCCTGTTACTTGATTATTTGCGAGCGAAAAAATTACACAACTAACCGTTGTACCTTGTTCTTGGGGAAACGGTACTTTGCCGAGGAGGCATTCCTCACCGGGGAACGTCCCTTCCGGTACCGGGAAATCTATTGCCCGGCACCGGGAAGGCATCCGTTCCCCGGTTTCTGAACATTTAAACTAAAAAGTATTATGTTGAAACATTTGATAAGTTTTTACAAGGTTTCCCAGCCGAAGCCTTGTAGCGGGGAGCCTTTGTCCATGCAGCAAAGGAGTTTGAAACGGTTGCAATGGTCCACCTTCCTTTCCGCAACCTTGGGATATGGGATGTATTATGTCTGCCGTCTGAGCCTGAATGTGGTGAAGAAGCCTATTGTAGAGGAAGGTATCTTTTCGGAAACCGAACTGGGCATTATCGGTGCGGTGCTTTTCTTTACCTACGCTGTAGGCAAGTTCACAAACGGTTTTCTAGCCGACCGGAGTAATATCAACCGTTTCATGTCCACCGGGCTGCTTGTGACTGCATTGGTAAATCTTTTCCTCGGTTTTGTGCATTCCTTTATTCTTTTTGCCATTCTTTGGGGCATCAGCGGCTGGTTCCAGTCCATGGGCGCTGCTTCTTGCGTCGTCGGTCTTTCCCGTTGGTTTACTGACAAGGAGCGCGGTTCTTTCTATGGTTTTTGGAGTGCCAGCCATAATATTGGGGAGGCGATGACATTTATCATCGTGGCTTCCGTAGTCAGTGCCTTTGGCTGGCGCTATGGTTTTCTGGGTGCCGGTCTTGTGGGTCTTATAGGAGTTTTGGTCATTTGGCGTTTTTTCCATGATAGCCCGCAGAGTAAAGGTCTTCCGGCTGTCAACGTCCCCCGGGCGAAAAAAGCAATGAATGCTTTGGAAACTGAGGAGTTTAACCGGGCCCAGAAGTCAGTCTTGAAGAATCCTGCTATCTGGATACTTGCTTTCAGCAGTGCTTTCATGTATATCAGCCGGTATGCGGTGAATAGTTGGGGTGTGTTCTATCTGCAGGCGGAGAAGGGTTATTCTACGCTTGATGCGAGTTTCATCATTTCCATCAGTTCGGTTTGCGGTATTGTCGGTACGATGTTTTCGGGTGTTATCTCCGATAAGTTTTTCGGTGGTCGCCGTAATATTCCGGCATTGATTTTCGGTCTGATGAATGTGGTGGCTCTCTGCCTCTTCCTGCTTGTTCCCGGTGTACACTTTTGG
>ENA-OZXN01000392-OZXN01000392.1-human-gut-metagenome-genome-assembly--contig:-NODE-392-length-13032-cov-21.580411_pt1 | contig 13032 bp, 6 predicted proteins | sample MGYA00244857_ERZ654098 | MGnify/ENA primary metagenome ERZ654098 (study PRJEB26926, sample SAMN06165225) | human gut metagenome | biome: ENVO:00009003; feature: ENVO:2100002; material: ENVO:00002003...
CCTTATAACTTGCCTTTATAACTCATCATCTGTAATGGAGCCCAATCCTTATATTTGTCCCATCACCTGCACCTTGCTTCTTCCGCTTCCGGTCTTCACCACCTGCACCTGCGCGGGGATACGTTCCGTCATCTCCGCCACATGGGAAATCACCCCTATCTTACGCCCTTGCATCTGCAACCGTTCCAAAGCATCCATCGCAATGCGCAGGGTGTCCATATCCAATGATCCGAAACCTTCGTCAATAAACAGCGACTCCACATTCATCCGGTTGGAGGATAAGGAAGACAAGCCCAATGCCAAAGCGAGAGATACCAAGAAAGACTCCCCACCCGAAAGGGAATGGACACTACGTACCTCACCCATCATATCAAGATCCACAATCTGCAAGGCCAGCGTGTCCGGAATACGCTGCAATTCATAACGGGGGGCAAGATCCTGCAAATGCCTGTTGGCATAAAGTAAAAGAACATCGAGCGTATAGCCTTGAGCTATTTCCTTAAACTTAGTCCCCGTTTGGGAACCGAACAACTCATTCAGTTTCGCCCAATTCTCGTAGATGGAAGTTTTCTCCTCCAATTCCTTCTTAATGCCGGCTATGCGTTCTTTACCTTTTATATGATTCTGTATCGTCACTTCTATTTGGGCCAAGCGCCCGGTTTCCGCTTCTTTGGCGGCGGTGCAGGCTGTCAATGTTTCAGCCAGCGACTCCCTGCTCTCCGTGATATCCGGTTTCAAGGGAGCTTGCTGATGTTCCTCCTTTTTCTGTCTTCGCTCTGAAAGGACTGCCTGAAAAACGGTTTCCTTCTCTTTCAATGCATTCAATGCTTGTTTTTCAGCCAGTATCCAGTTTTTGTCTTTGGAAAGCAATTGTTCCAACTCGGCATACGTTTCCTTTTGAAGAGTGAGCCACTCGTTTATTTTCAACTCGTCTTGTTGCAAAACAGCAGTCAGACGGACTAATTCCTTTTCCAACTGCGCGATCTGCCCTTTGTAAGATTCTGCTTGTACGGTTAGAGAATGATGCAAGTTCATTGCTTTTTCCTGTTGTTGTTCCAATTCCTTTTGTCGTTTAACATTGTTTGCAACGACCTTTTCGGTAAGTTCACCATTCAACAGAGAGGCGCGCAGACAAGTGCGTTCTTCCAGTTCAGTCTGTTGCTTTTCTTCTTTCTGTTTTTTCTCTTCGTACAAACGAATAGCATTCGCCTCTTCATTTTTCAAACTATCCCTTTGGGCAGATTTTGAGGTAAGAGCCTCTTTTATTTCGGTCTGCTCCTGCAGACGGGTATTCCATTGCCTGCCGAATTGCTGGACATAACGTTTCAACGTTCCCTGCTCCAATAAATCCTTCCAAGTAGGAATAATGGAAACGCAGGTTTCAACTTTTTTCAAGATATCTTCACTTTGTACTGTATAATTCTCAATCAAGGTGGACAGACGGGCCATCTCCAGTTGACGGGCATTCAACGTATTCTTCAGTTGTTCCATTTCCTTAGCAACCTGTTCTTTGGCACGGTTCAGTTCTTCTTCCTGCAAGGATTGGACATTGATCTGTTCCCTCATCGGATGATGAAGACTGCCGCAAACAGGGCAAGGTTTTCCCTCCTCCAACTGCGCACGGAGCAACAGAACTTCTGCCGGCAACAGACGGTTCAGGCGCTCGGCCTCTTGTTGTACGGATTTCAAACGTTGTTCCTCCATTTCATTCGCATTCCTTACTTTCTCCAGCAACTGCTGATTCGACAGAGTCTGCGTCTTTGCTATTTCCAAATTACTAAGCAAACTGGTTATCAATTCAACAGCCGGAATAAGTTGGGAATAAGCAGTATATCGCTCAAACCAAGTTTGCAAAATATTTTGCTTCTCTGCCAACAGACTTATTTCCTTTTCAGTCCTACAGATAGATTGATGCAAATTATCCTTAGCTTGTAATGCCAAAGCCACTTCCTTCCGGCTTTCCACCAGTTGTTTTCTATTTTCTGCCAATTGCACATCCAATGCTCTAGCCTTATCCAATTGTGGTTCTTGTTGTAACAGATAAGCCTTGAATTCCGTTTGCGCCTTCTGAGCAGCTTCCCACTGTGCGGTCGCGGAAGTTTGCAAAGCAGCATTTTTCTGTATGGCAACCTGTATTTCGTTCAATCGGGAACGTCCGGCAGTAGTCTGTTGCCGGGCATTACGTTGTTCCATATACACATCGCGGATATCCTGCGCCTGCTCTATACGGAACAACAGTTCATAACGCGGACGGGCTGCTTCTATTTCTTTTCTGACAACCGAAAGTGTTTCTTCCGCCTGTATGCAACCTGTATTCAAGCGTCCTTCTTCTTCCAGCCATTTCAACTTGCCGGACAGGGTTTCCTCTTTTTTCTTCGAAACGGACAAGCGAACTTGTAATTCTTCCTTTTCAGCTGAAAGTTGCTGTAATTGCTCTTCTGTCAACAACTCAATGCCTTTGATACGTTCTTGCAATAATTTATATTCACCTTCCGCCCGCTTGGTGCGTTCATAGATGGAAGCAGAGATACGTGAGTAAATTTCGGTTCCGGTCAACTTTTCCAAGATTTCGGCTTTGTCAGTCTGACGAGCCTTCAGGAAGGTGGCAAAGTCACCTTGAGCCAGCAATACAGAACGGTTAAACTGTTCAAAAGAAAGCCCGATTAATTTACTGATGTGAGATAATAATTCTGTCTTTGTTCCTTGCAGTTCTACTCCTGAAGTGAGGTTAGTCAATGTCATTTCCACTTTTTGCAAGGAACCATCCACTTTGCCACGCGAACGTCGTACCGTCCAACGTGAGCGGAAAACCTCCCCTGTCAAAGCTACAAAGTCCACTTCCGAATAACCTTCGGCCGTACCCCGACGAAGGATGGAACGGCTGTCGTTTTGAGCAATTCCCCTGTCGGCGACATCCATAACAGAAACGTTATTCTCTTTCGCCTTGTTCATACGCGGCGTACAATCAAACAAGGCCAAGCATAAGGCATCCAACAAGGTTGACTTTCCGGCTCCGGTACTGCCTGTAATGGCGAATATACCTGCCGAACATAAAGGCTCAACGGTAAAGTCAATAACAAATTCGCCTTCCAATGAGGCTAGATTCTTCCCTCTTATCGCTACTATTTTCATATTCCGGCCTCCTTGATCACACTTTCCAACAATTGTTTCATGGTATCGGGCATCTCCGTCCCTCCATATTTTCGTTTAAAGACATCCAGTGCCATATCCAGCGGACGGATGGTCTGCAATTCCTCGTAGGAAGTGGCGGAGATGCCGCTTGCCTTTTTTTGCGGAAGCATAGCGGCGATGCGGGCCAACCGGACTGCTTTTCCTTTCAAGGCTTCCTCTATCTTATATTTATAAGAGGGTTCGGGTTCGGTCATCAAAATCTTTATTTCCAGATAGGGCGACCGAAGGGTGGCATCGCCATCGGGCAATTCCCCAATTGCCTGCAACACTTCTTCCAACGGACGGGCTTGAGGGGGAATGCTCACCAAACCGGCTAACGGCTCGAACGCTAATTTATTAATGTCGGTACCCTCGGCATCTATCGTTATCATGACTACCCCTGAAGTATTGTTCCTTTCAGCAAAGGACATAGGCATGGGAGTTCCGGAATAACGCACATTGTCCCGATGGGACACGCGTTGGGAACGATGCAGATGTCCCAATGCAGTGTAGGTGATGGCCTCATCAAAAGCATCGGGGGATACACACTCTAAGCCGCCGATAACGGTACGTTCTGAGCGGTCGTCTTCCGAGATTTCGGAACCGGTGGCTTGCAGATGTCCCATGGCGACAACAGGTTTTCCTTTCTCTTTCACTTTGTTGAAAAGCTGTTCATAAAGCTGCTGGACTCCCTTTGAGTAATTCTCTGCCGAAGGGTAATCACCCTGACGCAGATAGGGAACGGCAAGACAATAAGCGGTCACTTTTCCTTCTGTATAAAGGGGAACAATGAGGTGTTGCAAATCTATGTCGCCTTCCGCATTGCGCCGCACCGTGCCACGAACAATGATATTCATATCCTCCAATAAAGGATTGGGGGCCTCCAGACGAGCTGCCGAGTCATGATTTCCGGCAATGATGACAATTTGTAAAGAAGGGTTCTCAGATGTGACTTCTCTTAAAAAACGATAATACACTCGTTGAGATTCTGCTGAAGGATTTGGACTGTCGAATACATCGCCTGCTATCAACAATACATCTATTTCATGCTGTTTTATCTGCTGTTTCAGCCATTCTAGAAAATGGAAATGCTCTTCCCGGCGGTCGTATTCATAAAAAGTCTGGCCCAGATGCCAGTCTGCTGTATGGAGAATTTTCATTAGCTGTTCGGTTTGTTTCCTGCAAAAATAGAGAATCTTTTCGGAAAGACAGATAGCAAACAGGTACTTCATTTATAAAAAGAAATAAAAAACGATCATACCCATAAGACATGATCGTTTTTATTACTTTAAAGCATGTATTTATTCAGTCACCAACCGCACCTCATAAATATGCGGAGTCACTTTCTCATTTCCTCTACCAATCTTTATTTCCAACTGATCATCAGATTGCATAGATACAGGCACGTCAACTATACCAACCGACAAATCCGAAGCTGGTTTGTCAGCTAATTTACCTACTTCCTGCCCGTTTATCCATACTTTTGCATCCTTACGAATCTCAGGACGGAACAGGATACGGACCTTATGAACAGGTTTTCCATTCGTCTTCATACGATAACTGAACCAACCGGTTGTCTCGCGCCAATGAACACCTTCATCATCCCCCGTACGAGAGTTCTCCATCCGGATGAAATGGTCGCTTTCCGGTTGCTGTTCCCCACAAATCACCTTGTCGGTAGTAATACCATCCAATGCAGCACGTTCCTTCTCTTCTTTCGCTAACTGTTCCTGCCTTGCCTGCAACTCCTGTTTGGACAGGACGGGCCAATAAACCATATACCGGCACTCGTATAAACGGAAAAACGGTTCCACAATCATGCCCTCATAACGTTCGGGATAGACTCCGGTCAACGCAAATGTCAACGGTTTGCCTTCCACTTTCTTCAGATGAGAGAGAATATCATTCTTATCCCCCACCATGACAGGCATCGTTTGTAAAGGCAGACGGGGCCCGGCGGCTATGTGTCCGCCACGACTGTCATCGGCGAACATACCATCCTGATTTTGCTTGCCCAATTGGGCGGCCAGCACAATCGGTCCGTATAAGATGGAATAGTTGGCAGAACCATCCGGCAATGCAATGGCACGCAGATGCATCGGCAGTTCCAATCTCACTTTGTCACCTTTTGACCAAGTACGGTTCAAGCTAACATATCCCTCTTTGACCGTTACTTTCTGTTGTTCACCGTTGACAGACAAGCGTAATGCTTCCGGATTCGTCCATTCGGGAACACGGAAAAGAAGTGCGAATTCCTTCTCTCCCTTTTCCGGAGAAACAGCAAGAGTTGTCCCTTCCTCATCGGGGAAAGCCGTTTGTTGCTCAATATGGATATCTCCCCAACGCAAGGTAGAGGGAATGAAAAGATTGACATACAGATTATTATCCTTGTGTCCATAAATCATTTCACCATAGCGGGCATGATTTTCCATCCCCGATCCCACACAACACCAGAAACTGGTCTGAGGTTGCGAGTAGACTCTATAATGACCGGCACGCATCGGGGTGAAATAAACAAAACCACCTTGTACAGGATCTTGTGTGGAAAGGATATGGTTATAAAGCGCCCGTTCGTAATAATCCATCAAATGAGCGTCCGCACTCGTTTCATACAACATTTTTGTAAGGCGGAGCATATTATAAGTGTTACAAGTTTCAGGCCCCTGTTCACTGGTGAGCATACTGCTGAAATCATCAGCCGGATGAAAATGCTCACGCACACTGTTACCTCCGATGGTGATACTGCGATGGTCTACTACTGTTTCCCAAAAATAACGGGCAGCCTCACTCCAGTCCCGATTGCCTTCCAAATCGGCAATACGTTTGAAACCTATCACTTTCGGTATTTGGGTATTGGCGTGCATGCCGGTCAATTTATCCTCTTGTTTCAATAAAGGCTGCAACACAGTCTGATGAGAGAACTGATGAGCTAGTTTCAAGTAACGTTTGTCGCCGGTGATAGCGGCTACATCGGCGAATGTTTCATTCAGTCCTCCATGTTCGCTGCGCAACATATCCTGTATCTGTTCATCGCTCAGTTTGGATATCAGACGAATCATCCAGTCAGTGAGTTTCACCAACATTTCTTTTGCTTCCTTACTACCTGTCTGAAGAGTTGCATCACGAAGGCCGGCATACATTTTATGAATATTGTAAAGAGGAACCCAACGATCGTTCAGTCCGAAACCGGAGGCACGAATGTTCCCTTCTTCTATTTCTTTCCACATTTTGCGCCCGTTTGGAACTCCGCACAGATAACCGTCACCGGCGGCATCCTGACAACGTTTCAGTTCACTTATCATATAATCTAAACGAACCTTGATCTCCTGATTGCCTGTAGCGGCATACATATAGGAAAGGGCCGACAAATAATGTCCGCCAATATGTCCGTCCAGTCCTGTATTTTCCCAATTAGTATAATTTTCTGCTTTAGGGAACAGGCCAGCCTCCTTCAAATAAGGAGCCAACAAACGATCGGGGTCTATTCCCAGCAAATAACGGATATCCATATCCTCTGCATGTTTGAAAGGGCTGGCGGTGAGCCGCACATCCCTAACCGGAAAACTTTCTACTTTTGTGGGCAACTGAGCATGCAAAGCTACTGAAGCTATGGCAAAAGCGGAAGTGGACAAAATGATTTTAAGTAAATTCATAATTAGGGGTTTATTTCAAAGTCTTATTTCCTTGCAAAATTAATGGAATAAATGAAAACAATCTTTTACTCCTTAAAAAATCCTATTGAACAACCTATGATTAAACAAAGAGCATCCGATGGAACTATTTTGTGAAAATCCAAAGTAAATTCCACCGGATGAAATAACCTGATTATTTAGAATATCCCGGATTCTGTTTCAGATTGCTATTGGTCAACAATACTTTATTTGGAATAGGATACAGATTTTTGGTTTCATCACTCTTATCATGAGAGAACCAAGCTTTCGTGGTGAAGATTCCAAAACGAATCATATCCTGACGGCGGCGTCCTTCCTGACAAAACTCCCAACCTAACTCATCAAGGAAACGACCATATTTAATATCCGCTCCACCATCATGTTCTGCCTTATAACTATCTCTTCGGCCATAATCATATACACTTCCTCCCATCAATTCTGCATCTGTAACTTGCGCTTTTTCAGGCTCATTCTTAAAGGCACGTTCACGTACCTGAGTCACCAAAGCACCTGCTCCCGATTTGCCCAAACGCATCAATGACTCCGCTTTCATCATCAATACATCCGCATAACGTAACAACGGCCAGTCATTACTCAAGCGGTTTGTTATACCGGTGACATATTCAAACTTACCCCAACGGAAACCATCATCCACATCCGACTGGTCAATAGAAGGGACATCTACCGTATAAATCAATGGCTTTCCATCAATACTACGCTTCAAGATTTCACCGGAATAGGTATATTGCTGGCCTTGAATATAGTTAGCCTCCAAACGTGCGTCATCCTTATCAAAAGAATTAATAAACTGAGGCACTGCACACACACCACCCCAAGGACGTGCAGTCAACTGATAAGTTTCCTGGTTTTCAGGTGCTAAAGTGTACATGTGGAAATCAAAATCATTCCATCCCGTCACATAAATTTCATCAAACGGCAATGCAAAGATTATTTCTTTGGAATTCTCATTATGCGTTACAAAAACATCCTTCTGATTATTTTCCAATGCATATTCTCCGGACTTCTCGGCATAATTAATCACGATATCACACTCGTCGATACATTTCTGCCACTGAGCAGTACCCGACCAGACTTCAGCATTCAAATATATTTTAGCCAGCAATGCATGGGCCGCCCACTTATTGAAACGTCCATAATAATAACCTCTCGGCGTTTCGGACAACAAATCCATATTCTCTGTTATTTCTTTCACAATAAAGTCAAAGACCTCTTTGCGAGTAGACTGTTGCGGTAATGAAGTATCTTTAAAGTCTGTCACAATGGGCACATTACCATACAAATCAATCAAAATATAATAATAGGAAGCCCTCAGTACTTTCAATTCGGCAATCAACTTTTCTTTCGTTTCTCCATCCACACTGATCACACCTTCTTCTATCTGAGATAAAATACGGTTACAGGTATTCACACCATTGTACGTGCGTTCCCATCCTTGAAGTACACCGTCATCCTCGGTAGTCCAAGTATGCTGATGCCATCTTTTATAGATATAACCGTCTACCCATCCAATACCATCGCGAGCGGGAAGAACATCCTGATCCGCACATAATTCCTGTGCACGAACCACTCCGTTCCATTGCAATAACGTTTCGCGCCAAGGTATATAAGCGGCATTTACCAGATAACTGACATCTTCCTCCGTTTTCGGCACGTAATCCTCAGACACTACCTGCCCATAACTCTCATGCAGTAAATCAGTACAAGCTGTATTTCCCAACAATGCGGCTGTCATCAGTCCCATTGTCCATAATTTTATATTTGTTTTCATCTTCAATTCCTTTTTAGTTCATTAAAGTTTCACATTAACGCCGAAAGTAAATGAGCGCACACTCGGATATCTGTCACGTGTATCATATCCCGGAGTCAAGCCGTCTGTTGATACTTCCGGATCAATACCTTTATATCCGGTTATAGTCAAAGCATTCAATACCGAACCATAGATACGGAGTGACTTTATATATTTACCTACCTGACCGAAACTATATCCCAAGGTTATATTGTCAATCTTCCAGTAGTCACCATCTTCTACATAATAGCTGTTGAATTCCGGTTCCACTTCCGGGCTCAACGTATGCTTGCCAAACACCAAGTCATTCACAGATTTCAAACGATTTTCAAAACGGCTGTTCTTTACATTCTCGTAATTCATACGTCCACCATTGATTATCTGGAAGCCAAACGCGCCACGCATAGTCACATTCAAGTCGAAGTTTTTATAACGAAGAGTATTGTTCCATCCTGCATACCATTTAGGAAGACCGTTACCAATCACATGTTTATCTTCAGGAGCATGGGTAAAGTCCTTATAGTTCACCAGCTCACCATTCCTGTCTTCATAGATCCAACGCCCTTCACTGTCTACATCCACTACTTTAAAGCCATAGAAATTACCGATACTTTCACCCACCTGTACTCTGTGAGAATCGGCTACCTGACCGGAGTATTCCACTGTACCCGTATTAAAATAGTCGTAATCCGACTTAAAGATACTGCCAGACAAACTGATTAGCTTATTAGAGTTCAAAGAGAATGTTCCGGTAGTGCTCCATTCAAAATCTTTATTCTGAACAGGAACCACAGTCACCAACACTTCCACACCACGATTTCTCATTGTACCCCCATTGGCCATTGTCTTATTATACAAGTTCGGAGGAGTCGGTACTCCATATTCGTATATCAAGCCATCCACATCACGGTTATAATAATCAATAGAACCGGACAAACGGCCACCCCATGAAACGAAGTCCAAACCAATATTAGTTTCTTTCTTTTCCTCCCATTTCAAATCAGGATTCGGGTTGGATGCCGGAACGATGGTCTGTATCCAATTTCCATTTACAAAAGCATACGATCCGTATTTCAACATAGCCACACCCAGAAAAGGATCTTTAGGCTGTGAACCTGTCACACCATATCCCACACGAAGTTTCAAGTCATCAAAAATCTTCTGATTCTTCATAAATGCTTCTTCGGTAATTCTCCATCCTACAGATACGGACGGGAAAAGTCCCCATGCATTATCAGTACCCCATAACTGACTGGCTCCTTCATAACGAAGGGCTCCCATCAACAAATAACGATTCTTGAATGAATAGGTGGCACGACCGAAAAAGCCGATCAAATTTGTAGGAGTTTTCTTTGAGCCGATGTTCGCTTTACCGTCTTTCAAAGCAGAACCGATGCCAATATTATGCCATCCGCCAAAATAATCATCCTGAAAACCATAGTTATCAATCCAAAGTTCTTCAAAATCTGTTTCATTGTAACTATAACCACCCAAGACACTGAATTTATGCGCACCGATTTCTTTGTTATATTGTGCAGTAAGTTCCATCAACTTCTCCATCTTGGTATAAGCACCTACCGAAGACCAACCTGCCAATCCATCACGCAAAGCAGAAATATGGCTCAAAGTCTCGCCGTAGCCACGGTTCATATTGTCACGAATATAAGAGAATACGGCAGAAAGAGTCAAATCTTTGATAGGATTATAAACAATATTTCCATTGTAACGCAACTGAGTCTTTTTTACATTTCCTTCAGCCTCATACAACAAAGCCAACGGATTCTCATATTCGAATTTGCTCACATTCTCATTCCATGTACCATCCTCATTTCTTACCGGATCAGTCGGGTTTCTACGAGTTGCCTGACCATATACCCAACCTCTGAAGCTACCCCCACCAGTTGTAGATTCCATTTGATTTTTCTTACCAAACAAACCGAATTTCAATTTCAACTTATCATCAAACATACGGTGAGTCACCTCAATACGTCCTTGAAAACTTTCGAAATCTGATTTTTTCATGATCCCTTGACGAGAAGCATAGTTCAAATTGGCAATATAATTAGTCTTTGAGTTACCACCCATCAATGACAAGTTGTGAACGTGGCTGATCGGCGTACGGCTAATCTCATCAATCCAGTCCGTATCAGCCCCATGATCCTGGTCGGGATAAAGGGTACGGAACTCATCCGCATTCAACATATCCAATTTCTTGGCAATAAGAGAAGTACTGACGTAACCATTATACTCCACCTGGTTGATATCCACTCCTTTAGCCTGTTTGGTAGTAATCAAAATCACACCATTCGTACCGCGCGTACCATAGATAGCGGCAGCAGAACCGTCCTTCAGCACATCCACACTCTCCACATCTTCCGGAGCCACAGTACCGAGTTCGCCCGGAATTCCATCAATCAACACCAAGGGGGCTGTATTGGCTCCACCAATGGTATTTGTACCACGAAGACGTATCTGAGTACTTCCCGTCGGGTCACCATTAGGATTTGTGATAGCCAGACCAGCTACTTTTCCTTGAATCAGCTGTCCCACATCCTTCACGGCTCCTTTTACAAAGTTATCGGCTTTCACACTAGCTACAGAACTGGTTACATCCCCTTTACGCTGTGTACCGTAACCAATCACCACCACTTCGTCCAAGGTCTTGGTATCCTCTTTTAAAATAATCTCTAATGATTTTTTTCCTGCTGTCGGAACTTCCTGAGTGACATAACCAATATAGGAAATAACCAATACACTCTTTGTAGGAACATCCAACATAAAGTTTCCATCAAAATCCGTAATCGTTCCCATGGTATTATTGCCTTTTACGACAACACTGGCTCCTATGACAGGCTCGCCGGAAGAATCCTTCACCTTACCCGTCACTTTTTGCTGGGCTAAGGCTGTTAATGAAAAGCTTAACAGAGTAAGCAACAAAAACAAATGTTTCATTCTATATTAAATTTAAAGTTATACATACCTTTACTGCGGGAATGAATGAAGAAGATGTGTTTTTCTCCCCGTAAAAGGTTGTGGCAAAAGAATGAAATAGGAAATAGAAATACAGGTGAAGAACCATGCTAACAGGGGATACAAATGGCTCTAGCTATAACTTGACGCATTTGTACCCCCTATTTGCAACAATTAAAGTACAGGAAGATGTTTATTCTTCGTGTTGTGATTTCTGGAACTCACTGGGAGTCATTCCAAATTCCTCTTTAAAGCAAGTGGTGAAATACTTCCGATTAAAATACCCCAACGTAGCGGCAACCTCTGTTACACTTTTGTCTTTATCTTCCAACATGTGTCTGGCATGCTTCATCTTGATGTTCCGGATAAAATCCAATGGAGTTCGACCTGTTATGGCTTTCAATTTACGGGTCAAAGTAGAACGGGACATATTCATGGCATCAGCTAGAGCTGTCACATCAAAATCAGGCTCAGTAAGGTTATCTTCCACGGCTTTTACCGCTTTCTCCAATAGAAGTTTGTCCAGTTGTACAAACTCAGGTTCAGGCAAATTCACCTTACTATCCAAATAAATACGCATTTTAATCATCTCCTTGCTGTCCGCCCACATTTCATTATTCTTACGGTCCACGCGCTTCAGATAAAGATACAGACTATAACCGGATACACCCATCACTATCAATACATAGAACAAATACGCCCACCAAGTTTCATAAAAAGCAGGAAGGCGTCGGATAGTCAGTTCAGTTACCTCTTTACTCCAAAGACCATTTTCATCCGTCGCTTTCACCTGAAAAGTATAAGTGCCCTTACTCAGATGATTATAAAAAGCCGAGTTTTTTCCACCTTCCACATATACCCACGCTTTGTCCACTCCTATCAACCGATAAGCATAGCGTATCTTTGAAGCATAACGGTGGTTAAGAGAAGAAAAACTAATTTCCAAATTCTGATCATCGGGATGCAATTCTATCCGGTTAATGGAATTGCTACTCTTTCTATCTCCGAATATCAATGATTCTCCTTGCAACTTTATATCAGTTATCTTGGTCTTCACTGCACTAGCCTTTCTTTCCAACCCGTTTGATGGAGTAACCATGCAAATACCCGGAATGCCGCCCCAATAAATATTGCCATCTTTTGCTTGACAAACAGCAGTGGGAAGAAAGCGATGCAACAAGATAGAACCATCCGTGGTAAGATAGGTGCGGAACGAACCGTTACGAGGATTAAATTCTATCAGTTTCTGGTTCGTATCAATCCAAATATGATTATATGCATCAGCCACTATCTGGTTCACCTGATTACCATTCATGCCGCAGGCCCCATTATAACAAAGCAACTTATTCTCTGAAGGGTCATAAGCTGTCTCTTATACACATCTCCGAGCCCACGAGACCCTAAGACATCTCG
>ENA-OZXN01000421-OZXN01000421.1-human-gut-metagenome-genome-assembly--contig:-NODE-421-length-12439-cov-19.923450_pt1 | contig 12439 bp, 10 predicted proteins | sample MGYA00244857_ERZ654098 | MGnify/ENA primary metagenome ERZ654098 (study PRJEB26926, sample SAMN06165225) | human gut metagenome | biome: ENVO:00009003; feature: ENVO:2100002; material: ENVO:00002003...
TTGTACACCGAGTTCCTGCATAATTCGTATCGCTTCGGTTTGCGGAGTATAAGGATGCGCCTCTATTTGATTTACCGCCGGAATAACTCTGGTATTATGGCATAAATCCAACAATCTGTCCGGTTCGAAATTGCACACTCCGATAGCCCGTACACGTCCTTGAGCATAGAGTTCTTCCATAGCCCACCATGCGCCGTAATAATCACCGAAAGGCATGTGGATGAGATAGAGATCGAGGTAATCCAGCCCCAAACGGGTGAGCGAAGCCTCGAATGCCTGCAATGTCTGTTCGTAACCCATTTCCGAAATCCATGCTTTGGTCGTGATGAACAGTTCTTCACGCGGAATGCCGCTTTTCCGAATAGCCGTACCGACCGCCCGTTCGTTGCCATAGACCGAAGCGGTGTCGATGAGTCGGTAGCCTACGGCAAGCGCATCGGTAACAACTTTTTCGCACTCGGTGGCATCGGGTATCTGAAAGACACCAAAGCCTTGTACCGGCATCTTTACTCTGTTATTCAATTCTTTGAAATCCATATCCTATTGTTACCGGCATAATAATCATTTTTCTTCACTAATAGGTAAATGTGTATCGCAATACTTCTTTCTATATTGCAAAGGAGTCATATTATGATATTGCTGAAACAACTTGTTCAAGTAACACGGGTCGGTATAGCCCATTCTGTTTGAAATCTCTTTAATGCTCATTTGAGTGCCGACAAGCATGTCTTCCACCGTTTTCAACCTGCTTTTTTGGATGTACTGTTTGAAATCCTCTCCAAAATTCCGTTTAAAGAAACGTCCTGCATAAGTGGGGGAAAAGTGAAATTTTTCAGCCACAATATTCAATTTCAGGAGTTCGGGCTGGTGGATATGCTGCCTGATGTATTTTAGCATATACTGTGCCTTGCTACTGTCCGCATTATCATGCTCCGGGGCCAATGTGGAAAGATTTCTTACAGCAAGCACAATGACACTGTTCACGTAGTAGTTCAGCAGATAGCCCGACATCATTTTCTTTTCAGATACCTCCCTGACAATTAGCTCAATCAAACTGTGAAGCATTTCCGCATCACTCTGTTGAAACCGGATACAGTATCCGGCTTGTATGTCGAGAGCCCCTTCAGCATATCTGTTTATATAATCGGTCACATAATTCTCCGTGAACCGGATAAACAAATAACGGCTATGTGAACAAGTCCGAAACAGGTGAACTCTATTGGGGGGTATCAGGCATAAGTCGGCGGCACAATAGTTATGATGTTCTTCCCCGCCATTTACGGAATTGACAACAAAACTTCCGGTACCTTCCAGAATATAAGCCATTTCGAAAAAAGAATGCTGGTGCTCTCCAATCGGAAATGTATCGTGCTCCCTTAAAAGTATTTCAACCGGCTGATATAGATTTTCTTTCCACATAACTTATTTTTCCATGTTTATGGTACAAAAATACAATAATCTTCATTTCCATGACATTTAACTTTGCACAAAAAAACAGAAACATGAGAATATTAAAATTTATAGTAACATTTATTTTACTTATGGGAAGTGTATCTAATAGTTTAGCACAAGTATCTTCAGGAAGGCTGAAAGATAAAGTTGCAATTGTAACGGGAGCTGCATCCGGCAATGGAAAGGCAATAGCTGTCTTATTCGCCAATGAGGGAGCAAAAGTTATTCTGGCAGACATCAACGGTATAGAAGTAAGGAAGATTGCAGACACGTTGCAACAAAACCAATCGGACGTTATACCGGTTGAAGTGGATGTAACCAGAGAAGATGATGTACAGCGGATGATAAACTCGGCTTTAGGGCGATTTGGACGGATTGATATTCTGGTAAACAATGCCGGAGTTTTTGATGAACTTCTTCCGGCAGGCGAGGTCAGCGATGAGATTTGGGACAGAGTGATTTCTACAAATCTTACAGCGCCGATGCGTGGAATCCGTGCCGTTATTCCTGTATTTGAAAAACAAGGAGGAGGAGTCATTGTGAATACAGCTTCCATTGCCGGCTTTACGGGAGCAAGGGGTGGAGGGGCAGCCTACGTAGCCTCCAAGCATGGCCTGATAGGACTGACAAAAAATGTGGCATTTAATTATAAGGACAAGAATATCCGTTGTAATGCGGTGGCACCGGGCAGAGTCGAGACAAACCTGCGGGTAAACAGTGAGAACTTAATCGGATCAAAAACGGCTCATGACAAATCCATTGATAATTGGAGAGACATTGAGACCAAAGTTTCGGAAGGTTATATCACTAATATGCGGAAATGCACTCCTGATGAGATAGCCAAAGTTGTACTTTTTCTGGCATCTGACGAGGTCTCTTTTGTCAACGGTTCCATATTTGTAGCAGACGGAGGTTGGACTTCTTATTAAAGACATAACAATAACATATGGAAAAGATTTGTTGGAAAGGACATGCCGCCATGTTCGGGGCAAATGCCATGTGGGGGTTGATGTCTCCCATATCCAAATTTATCATGTTGGGAGGAGCTGTTACGCCTCTTGTCGTAACTGATTTACGTATCGGGGGTGCGATGGTTCTCTTCTGGATAGCTTCTTTTTTTCAAAAACCGGAACATGTCAGCCATAAGGACTTGGCAAGCCTGTTTGTTGCCGCCCTTTTAGGTATTGTATTCAATCAAGGTTGTTTCATATTCGGTGTCAGTCTAAGCTCACCCGGTGATGCCTCCATTATTACTACCAGTATGCCTCTATGGGCTATGGTACTGGCTGCATTGATACTGAAAGAGCCCATTACCGGAAAGAAAGTGTTGGGCATTGCGGCCGGAGCGAGCGGTGCGTTGTTACTGATACTTGGAAACGGGCAAAACGGGCAAGGAACATCGGCAACAACCGCAGGCGGCACAATGATATGGGGCGATTTGCTGGTGTTGCTGGCGCAGTTCTGCTATGCCCTTTACATCGTATTGTATAAGGATTTCGTGAACAAATATTCGCTGGTGACCATTATGAAGTGGATGTTCACCTACTCGTTCATATGCATCCTGCCATTTTCTGCCAACAGCCTGATGCGCACGGACTGGAGCAGCCTGCATCTTCCCGAACTGGGTGGCTTGTCCTTTATTGTCGTGGGAGCTACCTTCATCAGCTACATGCTGATTGTGGTCGGACAGAAGAATCTCCGTCCCACCGTGGCGGGCATGTACAACTATATCCAACCACTTGTTGCCTGCATTGTTGCCGTTTGTTGGGGTATGGACTCTTTCAATTTCATCAAGGGCATGGCTGTTATCTTCATTTTCGGCGGTGTCTATCTGGTTACTTCGAGCCGGAGCAGGAAGGAACTGGAATCCTATAAGACAAATGGCAGCGAGAAAATCTGAAAGTATTCTTATTAAACGTTGTCACAATAAGTAGATATGCATAATGCCGGATTTGAAGATATTCCTTTCAAATTTCACTATTCCGGAAATTATAATGTAATCATAAACGATGACCCCAAGGTGAGCATATTCATATATTCACCGCTATTCCTACTATGTGACGGAAGCAAATTGTAGTCGAGGAAGAAACGGATGCCGTAATGCTCTTTTGCCTTGAACGTCAATGAGACCCCGCTTCCCAAAGAAAAGCCGCCTCTTGCGGAAATCATACGGTCTGCCAGTTTCAGTTGGGGATAATGCACATAGCCGCCCAACAGCTTGCTGCCCAACAGCCAGCGCGACGACAACGGATAGGAGAAGTAGCTTCCTCCGCTAACCGATACCGCATCGAAAGTATTATTCTCCGCCCGGTCTTTATTGACTATTATAGAGGTATTGGAAACAGCAAACCGTCCCCCGGCACCAATATACGGATTGAAGAAATAGGCACCCTCCACACCTGCCGTGCTGCCTGACGAGGTGCTGAACTCCGTTTGCTCATCGATGTCATAACCGCTCAGAGGTATGTTCAAACCGAAGTACAGACTCACGAAGGAAGGCTTGTCCAACCGTTCGAACACGTTTTCATTGGCAAAGCGGGTAATTCCCTTTTCCTTAAATATCAGGTCGGCAAGGTAATAACCAATTTCTGTCGAGAGTATTCCTATGCCCGCGCCGGTCAGCACGTCACTCAGCCAATGCTTGTTATTTGCCATCCGCATAAGGCCGGTTACGGTGGCCATGCTGTATGCCCCGACACCGATCCACGGACTTTTATGTCCGTACTCCTTATTGAACATGGTAGCGGTCATAAATGCCGTGGCAGTATGTCCGGAAGGAAAAGAATGGCGGTTGGAACCATCCGGACGCTCTACGTTGGTCGTGCGTTTCAACGTGTTCACCACACTTCCCATAAGGATGGCGGAAAAAGCGTCGGAGACAATCATCCTGCCCCATGAACTGCGGCTTTGCACACCGGCGACTTTCATACCGAGCATTATCGCGGCAGGGGCATACTGCATATAGTCGTCCGCATGGCGGTCGAACCGGGGCATATAATCGTTGCGCAGACTCCGGAAATGGTCGTCCTCACTTCTTACAATCAGGCCTCCGACAACCAGCGGAACGCCGATGTATGTCATCTGATAGAAATGGGAAGACGAGAACCGGTCAAGTCTTCCGCTGAAATTGCTTGTTGCGGAGATACGTAAACTGTCCTTTCTCTCGGCAATCAGGCTGTCTGCCGAAGTCCGGGCCGACAAAAGGGTAAAGCTGTAAATGCCAACGATACATAGTACTATCTTTTTCATGCTGCCATAATCTTTTTGAATTACGGCAGCAAAGATATCAGGCGATTTTGGGGAAAGTTTGAAGATTTACCGGAATATCACCACAAACTGATGTTTTCCATCAGCATAGGCGTATAAAATCTTCCAGCCGTGATAATCGCATACTGCCTTGACAATGGAAAGCCCGAGACCGTTGCCCGTCGTCTTTTCCGAAGGACGATAGAAACGGTTGAATATCTGGTCTGCATCCAGTGCCGCGTCATCGGACGTATTGGATACCATCAGCCGGTTGTCCGACAAGGATACGGTTATCTCCCCACTCGTCTTATTGTGGCGCACGGCATTCACGACGAGGTTGTTTACCATGCTTTCCAACAGAGAACGGTTGGCCTTTATCGGCAAGGAAGCCGTTGAAAAGTTTTGCTTCAAGATCAATCCTCCGGAGAGACTTTCGAGATAGGGCTGAAGGTCTTTTATCACCGTTATGACATCGACGGACTCCGTACGGCTGAACTGGTTGTTCTCCATCTTGGCCAACAGAAGCAGGTTTCGGTTCAAACGCGACAAACGGCTGTTCATTTGGTATAAATCCTGTATGATGGCGGCTTGCCGTTCGGTTAGCTCCGGCTGTTGGAGCAACAGGTCGAGCTTGCTTTGGAATACAGCCAATGGCGTTTGTAGCTCATGTGAGGCATTTTCCGTAAACTCTTTCTGTAACCGGTAGCTGTGAAGACTGTCTGTCATCAACCTTTGCAGGGCGATATTTAGTCTTACAAATTCTTTGGTGTCACTTTCCGCTAATTGTGGACATACTCCGTTTTCCAGCTTGAAATGTTCTATCGCCTCCAGTGTTTTATCAAACGGTTGCCATAACCGGCCGGAGATAAAACACATCGTCAGCACGATAGCCACGCCCAATACCGTAACGATAAGTGCAAACTGTATCATGATACCATGCAGGATATCCTCTTCAAGGTCGAGGGCCGGAACCGGTTTCCCTTGCTGTACGGCTTCGATAATATCTATTATGTCCTCGGCATAGAAACTCTTGGTCAGCCAATAAAACAGAGGGGTTGCCAGCAGCAGGAGTATTGCCACGCAAACGATGAACTGCGTGAGCGATTTGTACATCAGGCTCTTCTTTTTCATAGTTCCGTCCATTTATATCCCGTTCCATACACATTCTTAATGCAATCTTTACATCCCGCAGCGGCAAGTTTCGCTTTCAGGTTCTTGATGTGGGTATAGACAAAATCGTGATTGTCCATCATGTCCGCCATTTCGCCACTAAGATGTTCAGCCATGGCGCTCTTCGATATGACACGGTCTTTATTTCCAATAAAAAACAATAGCAGTTCGTATTCCGACTTGGTAAGTTCTATCGGCGTTTCATTCACTACAGCCGACTTGTTCAACAAATCAATCCGTACTCCATCGCTCTCCAAGATATTGTTTGCCGCGAACTCCTTACGGCGGATAATGGCATAGATGCGCATACTGAGTTCGGGCAGGTGAAAAGGTTTGGCAAGGTAGTCATCCGCACCTATCTCCAATCCTTTCACTTTATCACCCAGCGAGTCTTTGGCCGATACGATAATCACACCTACCGGGTTACGTTGCTTCCGGATGTCACGCAGGATGTCGAGACCGTTGCCACCGGGCAGCATCAGGTCGAGCAACACGCAATCGTACTCATACAGGTTTACCTTCATCTTGGCATCGTCATAGGTGAAAGCCTGTTCGCACAGATATTTTTCACTACTGAGGTAGGCTACGATGCTATCCGAAAGACTTCGTTCGTCTTCTATGATCAATATCTTCATACTTTTCTACTTTATTAACATTACAATACTGCCACCCGTAATGAGCAATGCCCCGATGATAACCCGCAGACTGGCCGGCTCTTTCAGAAACAGAAAGGAAAGGCAGATGGTAATCACCACGCTCAATTTATCTATCGGTGCCACACGCGACACATCCCCCACCTGCAATGCCTTGAAATAGAACAGCCACGAGAGACCTGTGGCAGCACCGGACAGAATAAGGAATATCCATGTATGTCCGCTGATGCCTTTCACCCCAGCAGTATGGTTTCCGGCAAGAACGATTCCCCAAGTGATAAACAAGATGACTGACGTGCGGATAGCCGTAGCCAGATCCGAATTGATATCTTTTACCCCGATTTTAGCAAACACAGCCGTCAGTGCGGCAAAGAGGGCCGAAAGTAAAGCATAATATTTCCACATAAATTTCTATTTATCGCAAAATTAGTGATTTACTGTTATTTCATTTACTCTTTTTATAAATTAATAGCATGATACTGGGCAATACTAACAGCAGCAAGGGCAAGCCGACAATAAATCCGCCGATGACAGCTACCGCCAACGGTTGTTGCATCTGTGCGCCGAGGCCGATACCGAGTGCCAATGGCATCAGGGCAAGTACGGCGCCGATAGCCGTCATCAGTTTGGGACGGATGCGCAGGGCGATGGCGTAATCTACAGCTTCGGATACATCGCCACCCGTGCGGCGGTTCATTCGATATTGCCATACGGTGAAGATAGCATTCTCCGCAATGATGCCCACCACCATGATGATGCCTGTGTAGCTGCTTACATTGAGTGGAACGCCCGTCAACCACAAAGCCAGCAGACAGCCGCAGATACCCAGCACGGAGATAAACAGTACGGTAAGCGAGATGCGCCATTCGCGGAAAAGGAACATCAATACGGCGAACACCAGCAACACGGCGAGCGAGAGAATCATCATCAGTTCACGGAACGACTGTTGCTGTTCGGAATAGGCCCCTCCATAGGAGATGCTGTAGCCTGTCGGAAGATGAAGCTGCGCATCGAGAGACGTTTGCAAGTCTGCTATCGCACTGCCCAAATCCCGGTTCTCCAAGCGGGCGGTCAGGGTGATGTTACTCTTCAGGTCTTCACGTCTCTGCTCTATCTCCCCCGGAATGACACGAACGTCGCAGAAGAAGCCGAGCGGACGGGTGCTGCCATCGGGCAGGAATATGGGCTGCTGTTCCAGCCATTCGGGAGAGTTGTCTTCGAAGTCCGTGAAACGGAGCAGGATGCGGCGCATCTGCTCGCCTTCCTGAACGGAACCTATTTGCAGTCCGCCCGTCATGACTGCCTGTGCCGGGTTAGGCTCTATCATATTGGCAGGCTGACAAAGGGGAACACCGCCCGTATGTGCCGTGAGCTGTTCCTGAAAATCGATCAGCGAAATGCCGAATTGCGAAAGGCGTTCCTGATTCGGGGTGAAGACCAGTGAGGCTCCGGCGGGTATCAGTCCGTTGTCAATGTCCACAATGCCCGGTACGGCTTCCATGACCTTCTCCACCTGTGCTGCTATCTTCTGCAAGGTTTCGTAATCGTTTCCGAATATCTTCACTTCGACGGGTTGCGCGGTACTCATCAAGTCGCCCAAAAGGTCGGCAATCCGTTGCCCGAAGCCGATGGTCATCAACGGAACGGCTTGCAATATTTCCCGGCACAAGTCGCTGATGACTTCGGGGGTACTCGTTTTCCGGTCTGTTTTCAGCTGAATCAGATAGTCGCCGAAATTGCTCGGTCGTGTCTTGAAGGACATGCCGAGCGCCGTACGGCGCGAGTAAGTCTCCACATCGGGATGTGCCATGATGATACGTTCCATCTGCCGGCAGAGGCGGTCGGTCTCCTCGATGTCCGTTCCTGCGGGAGAATGGTAGTCGAGCACGATGATTCCTTCATCCAAATCGGGCAGAAAGCCCGAAGAGAGCTGGGAAGAAGCATACCAGCCGCCCAAACCTAAAAGCAGGACGAACCCGGCGGCAACCAGCGGTTTGCGATAGACGACGGTCAGGAAATGAACTTTCCGGATGGAGTTCTCCTCAAGCGTTTTCACGTCCAGGTCTTTCGGGCGCAGTTGTTTCTTATAGCCGATGACGAGGTGCAGCACAGGAAGCAGCAACCATGTGACGAGGAACGAGGCGACAAGCGTAAGCTGCATCGTGTCGGACAGTTCCTTGAAAAAGCTGCCTGCCAGCCCGCTCATCAGCCGGAACGGGAAGTGGATGACAATTGTCGAAAGGGAGGAAGCCACCATGGCGGGAAAAAGATTACGGATGGCATGGCGCACGACAGTGAAGCGGTCTATGCCGGGACGTTCTTCGTGCTCCCGGTAAATCTGTTCGATAACGACAATGGCATCATCGATAATCAATCCCACCGAAGCGGCCATCGCACCGAGCGACATGACATTGATGGTGATTCCTGCCAGATAACAGAGCAGGATGCTGAAAGCCACCGTAACGGGGATGGTCAGCATCACTACCAGGCTCGACCGCCAGGAGCGGAGAAACAGCACCATCACGATGATGGCGAGGAACAATCCCTCGTAGATGGTTTTCAGTACGCTGTGGATGCTGTCGCCTACGAAAGCACTCTGATTGTAATAAGGTTTCAGTTCATAGCCTGCCGGAAGCTGCTGCCTTATCTCGTCCGCCTTGCTTTCCACCTGCTTCGCGAAATCAATCAGATTCACGCCCGGCTGCTTCACCAAATCGACAAGCACGGCATCGTTGCCGTCGGCATTGATTTTCAGAAACTCCTGCTGTTCCTGTATCTCGACTGCCGCAATATCGCCCAGGCGGACAATCCGCTTGCCGTCGTTGCGGACAATCACATTCCGCAATTCTTCCATGTCGTTGATACGTGTGTCGGTCAGCGTCAGATACAGGCGGTTATAGTCCGCCACGTTACCGTTTCCCAATACATAATTCGTCTGCGCGAAAGCGGTCTTTATCTGTGCGGGAGTAATGCCGAGTGCCGTCATCTTCGCGGCATCGGGTTTCACGACGAACTCCTTCGCCTTGCCGCCGCGTACCACTACATTGCTGATACCATCTACTTGCGAGAACATGGGGCGCACCACGAGGTTGCCCACATCGCGCAGGGCAATGCGGCTGTGTGTCTTGCTCTCCAGCGTGAAGCCATAGACCGGGAACAACGACTGGTTCATCGCCTCGGTGGAGATGACCGTACCATCGGGCAGAAATCCCTTTATCTCATTGATACGGCTCTCCAGCTGGGTCTTCAAAGCATAGATATCCAGTCCCCACTTGAAGTAAACGTCTATCACGCAACTGCCCCGGCTGGTGCTGCTCTTGACGACCGTCGTACCCTGCACTTTCTTCACCGCGCTTTCCAAGGGTTTGGTGACGGTAATCATCATACGGTCTACGGGCTGCTGTCCGGCATCGGCTATCACCGTGATGCGGGGGAACAACACTTCGGGAAACAGGTTGGTCTGCATCTGCGTGTAGCACCACGCTCCGGCAAGCAGCAGAAGCAGCCCTACGAACAGGATAGGGCGGCTGTATAACTGGTGAAGGCTTCGTTTCTGTATCGTGTTCATAAGGCGGCCTCCTCTTTTGTAACGATGACTTTCGCCCCGTCCTCCAGACCGTATCCACCCGTGAGGATAATGCGGTCTTGCGGTGACAAGGCATCCGATTTGATTTCGATTTCTGAAGCGTTGCTGTTGCCTACCTCAATGGGTACTCTGACTGCCGTACCATTATCTGCCAATTTCATCACCCAATGCTTCGTGAGCGTTTCATCACTTTGCACGGCGCTTTTGAGAAGTATCAAGCCTTTAGAAGAGGAATCGTTTTCTGTAAATACAGCCTTGACATTCATGCCTTCCGGCAAGAAAGGCGCTTTTGCCCGTGCAATTACCCGCTCCGATTGCGATACCATGTTCATTGTTACCAACGGGGCGTGGACGGTTGCCGTCAGCCGGGTTCCATCGGGCAGTTCCAGCATACATTTGCTTCCGCTGTGCGCATACCGTTGCTGTTCGTAAGGGACATTAATTTCGAATACAAGGCTTCCGGCTTCGGCAACGGAGCAAAGCACAGTGCCTTCGGTGACATAACTTCCCGCCTGCTGCTGCACATCGAGAACAATACCGTCGCGTTCTACCTTTATGGGAATGACTGCATGGTTGCCATTTCCCAAAGCGTGCTGTTCTTTACTCTCTATACGGTAAAGTACATCTCCGGCTTTCACCCTTGAACCGGGCTGTACAAGAACTTCCGTGATGAACGCCGGAATCGGGGCGCTGACCACCGACTTGTTCTGGTACATCGTAGTGGCTGATAATATGATTTCCTTCTCGATTTTGCCGAAAGCCGTATGAGTCAGCGTGACTGCCGTTCCGGGCTTCTCTTCCTGCATGTTTCCGTTAGATGTGCCTCTTTGCCCGCATCCGCCAAAGCTTACTATAAGCAATAATAAAACGATCTGATATTTCATGACTGTAATGATTTGATATTACCAATTCCAATAATTATAGGCGGCTATGACAAGCTGCTTGTTCGTGCGCAGCAGCAGGCGGTCTTTCTCCGTCTGAATCTTATTGCGCAGCACGGTGATATAGTCCAGTACGGATACTTGCCCGGCATCCATTTCCCTGCCGTAATCGGACAGTACGGATTCGTACTGCGCAAGCTGGTTATCCAAGACCTTTTCCCTTTCATCATATCTGCCCAGCTCGGAGAGACATTGTTTGATTCTCATGTTCCGTTGATATTCGGAGTTCTCCCTGTAAGTCCGTATGGTGTTCTGTTGCCACCCAGCCTGACGTTCCTTCAGGCGCTTCTGCCTGCCGTCGAAAATGGTCCACGAGAATGTCACCCCTGCACTCAACCCGAAATGGCGAAACCAGCCGGAAAAGTCACCGACTTGAAGACCGCCGTTTATGAACAGGTCGAGCTTGGGCTTGTATTGAAGGTTGAAGGAGCGAAGGGCGACTGCCGTATTCAGGCTGTCTAACCGGTATTGCTCGGTAAAAAGACTCGATTTCCCGTCGCTGCGCAACCGAACGGGCTGGCTTATATCCGACAATGCCACATCGGTCGTTTCATCGATGCCGCAGAGCAGATTCAGATCCATCAGATGGGTATGGTAATCCTGACGGGCGGCGGTATGCAATTCGGCATTAGCCTCTTGTTCAATCATCAGCAGGTTCAAATCCGACTGTTTAAATAGCCCGTTTGCGACTAACTTTCGAACGATTTCTATTCGGTGTTCGATGACCGTCCCGACAGAATCCGTAAAGTCTATCTGCACCTTGTCGAGCAGGCAGAGCAGGTATTGCTCCGTTACGGAACGTTCCAACTGGTGTTCTTCCATACGGACACGGTTATTCGCCATATCCGTGTTAATCTTTGCCTGCTCTTGAGCTATCTTGTAGGAACTCCTACCCAAAAGGGGCTGCGTCCAAGTCGCTCCGGCATGGAAAGATCCACTGCTCTCTCCCAAATCGTAACCGTAGTAATCCGTAGCCGACCGCGCATTCCATTTGAAGGCGGTTCGTCCACCGTCCTTCGAGATAACCGGCACGAACAGATAGTCGCCGTTCAGCTCCAAACGGGAGTGTGTGTACATGGCTTTCAGCCGTTTAAGTTCCGCTTGTTCTATCTCCGTCTGATTCCGGTAATCCGTTATCAGCGGACTGTTCTCTTTGGCTGTTTCTATATAGTAATACAGAGAACATTCTTGTATCTTCTGCCCATACGAATACAGCCAAACTAAACTAAATGTAAGGGATAATAATAATCGGTTCATATTCTACTTTTAAGTTTTCGGCAAAAGTAGAACAGAACTTTGAAGAAATTTGGGAGAAAATGAAATTCAATGATATTCATATCTATATATTCGTTGCTTAGGCACTTATATCTCATACCGTATCCTTTCCGTAA
>ENA-OZXN01000426-OZXN01000426.1-human-gut-metagenome-genome-assembly--contig:-NODE-426-length-12357-cov-19.706308_pt1 | contig 12357 bp, 7 predicted proteins | sample MGYA00244857_ERZ654098 | MGnify/ENA primary metagenome ERZ654098 (study PRJEB26926, sample SAMN06165225) | human gut metagenome | biome: ENVO:00009003; feature: ENVO:2100002; material: ENVO:00002003...
ATACGCTGTCCGGCATAACTGAATATCTTGGAAGAAGAAAGCATCAGGATATAATTATCCGTATATCTTGCCACAGTAGGCGGATAGGGCGGTTCGAAAGGATGTCCCATATCCCGACGGAAATCCATGCAGAAATAAGCGAGGTCTTCCATGACAATCACATCGTATTGGGTTGCCAGTTCACCGATTATCTGCAACTCCTCCTCTTCCAGACAAATCCATGCCGGATTATTCGGATTAGAATAGATAATCGCTGCTATATCGCCTTTACTCAGGAAACTTTCCAATTTCTCACGCAAGGCCTGTCCACGATAATGATAGATATCAAATTCTTCCCACTCCACGCCGATAATGCGAAGCTGGGATTTCTGAATAGGAAATCCGGGATCAATGAACAATACCTTGTCTTTCCCCGGAATACGCTGCGTACAGGCTATGAACGAGCCGAATGAACCCGCCACCGACCCGGTGGTAGGCACACAAGCGCGCGGAGAGATTTCCAGATTCAAGAAAGCTTTTACAAAACGGGAAGCCTCCTTTTTCAACTCGGGCACTCCTGCGGCAGCCGGATATTGCGATCCGACTCCCCTGTCCAAAGCGGCTTTCTCCGCTTCAATCCCAATCTGATTGGCAGCAAGACCGGGAGATCCCTGATCCATACGGATAAAAGGAATCCCCGTTTCCTTTTCCAAATACTGGGCTACCAGCAGCACATCACCGATAGTAGCCTGTGCAAGATTGGCGATGTGCAGTTCCTTCACCGCCTTCTCCACTAATTCTTCACTAAATATCTTCATGGCATTACCAGTTCTTTACCGCATTCAAGCCTATATCAAAAGCCTTCTGATTCATTTCAACAATCTTCTCACCTTTTGTGGCAAACACACGCCCTATGCTTTCACGCAACTGTTCCGGTGATACGATCTCAATATACTTCGCAGCCATGCCCAGCAGAATCACATTCGCGCATTTAGGCATACTGTTTTCTTTTGCCATATCCTCTATTTCCAACTTCACCATATGCGGAAGACTTTCCAAAGTTCTCATCAGATCCACTTCTTCAGGATAGTCGGGAATGTTCTTGAAAGGATTAGCAGAAGTAATCACCCAACCTTCTTCCTGCAAATAAGGCAGATAACGCAACGCCTCCATCGGTTCCATGGAAATAATCAGATCCGCCTCACCCTGAGCGATCAGATCCGAATAAATCGTTTCGTCGGATAGACGCAGATTAGACTGTACATCTCCTCCGCGCTGGCTCATACCGTGTACCTCAGCCTGCTTCAAATTGATGCCTTCTGCCGTAGCAGCTTCTCCTATAATAGTAGCGATAGTCAGGATACCCTGTCCTCCTACGCCCGAAAGTATGATATCTTTTCTCATGCCTTATCTGCTTTTTTCTGTCTTAGTTTACGATTCAATGTCTGGATACATTCTCTGCGCGGAATAATGACAGACACCCCTTTATATTCTATTTCCTCACGAATGGTACGGGTGATTTCTTCCATATTCTTTGGTAATGGAACCACCACACGCACATGTTCGGGTTCTACCCCTAATCCCAGGCAGATCGCCTCGAATTTGTTCGTACCGGCAGAGTCCTGTCCACCGGTCATGGCAGTAGTCAGGTTATCCGAAATCACCACAGTGATATTGGCACGGTCATTCACCGCATCCAGCAGACCGGTCATACCGGAATGAGTGAAGGTAGAGTCACCGATAACAGCAATGGCCGGAAATACCCCTGCATCGGAAGCACCTTTGGCCATGGTTATGGAAGCACCCATATCCACACAACTGTCGATAGCACGGAACGGGGGCAACGCACCTAATGTATAGCAACCGATATCACCGAAAATGCGTGCATCCGGATATTCCGCAGCCACCTTGTTCAATGCATCATACACATCCCGATGACCACATCCCTGACACAATGCAGGCGGACGCGGCATCACCACCTGAGGCTTGCCAAACGGACGTTTGATTCCCCATCCGATCGCCTCGCCCACATTATCCGGAGTCAATTCACCGGTACGCGGCAAAGTTTCCGTCAAGCGTCCCTTTACCTCATAGTCCGAGGAAAGTATCGCTTTTACCTGCTCTTCCACAAACGGCTGACCATCTTCCACTACCAGAACATATCCGCAACGGTCTGCCATCGTCCTGATTTCGTCAGCCGGCAACGGATACTGCGAAACTTTCAATACCGGAATATGGCAACCATCCGTATCTGCCTCTTTCACATAATTATAACCGATACCGCAAGCTATCACTCCGAACTCATAATCATATTCGGGATTCAACCCTTCCAGATAATTATAAGGAGATTTAGAGGAAGCTTCTTCCAGTTTCTCCTGCTTTTTCACTAAATCCAGATATTGTTTACGCGCATTACCCGGCAGCAATACCCAGTGGGCACGTTCATGATCAGGATTCAACTGATTTTCCTCACGGATATCGGCTACTTCCACACCGGCACGCGAATGTGCCAGACGGGTAACCACACGCATCAGCACCGGCAACTTCAGTTTTTCCGATAGTATATATGCGTAATCCATCATATCGTATGCTTCTTGTTGGGAAGACGGTTCCAGCATGGGAATCATAGCAAATTTTCCATAAAAGCGTGAATCCTGTTCGTTCTGTGACGAATGCATGGAAGGATCATCGGCAGCCAGCACCACCAGCCCACCGTTCACGCCGGTTATGGCAGAATTGACAAACGCATCGGCAGCCACATTCATACCTACATGTTTCATACATACCAAAGCACGCTTTCCCGCGTATGACATACCCAGCGCAGCCTCCATGGCCGTTTTTTCATTGGTACACCAAGTGCTGTGCAGTTTTCTTTCCTTTGCTAAAGGATTATTCTGGATAAACTCCGTGATTTCAGTGGACGGTGTACCCGGATAGGCATATACACCCGATATGCCGGCATGTATCGCTCCGAGGGCAATTGCCTCATCGCCCAACAATAATTTCTTTTCAGCCATCATCTATTATTTTATTAATTGTTTTATATCAATGTAAAGGGGTCGGCATCATCCAGTACCGGAAATTTCTTCCGGAAAGCCTGCAATGCCTCCATATCTATATCAGCCGACACCGCGCTTTCCCTGCTCCACGGACATTCGGCTATCGTCTTTCCGTAGGGATCGATGATGGCGCTGCCACCCGAATATTCACAGGCAGGATCAACTCCCATGCGGTTCACTCCGGCTACATAACACTGATTTTCAATAGCCCGCGCACGAAGCAGCGCGCTCCAGGCATCCACACGGGGGGTAGGCCAGCTTGCCACATAAAGTATCATGTCATAATCACCCAGGTTACGTGCCCAAACAGGGAAGCGAAGGTCATAACATATTTCCAACAGGATACGTACCCCACGGAAGTTCACCACCACACGCTCCGTACCGGCGGTGAAACGCTTGTGTTCGCCCCCAAAGGTAAACAGATGCTTCTTATCATAATGCTGCACAGCTCCATCCGGATGGACAAAGTAAAAACGATTATAATAATTTCCATTCTCACATACCGCCACACTGCCTGCAATAGCACAATTCCGCTCGGCTGCCTTACGCTTCATCCAGTGAAGTGTTTCGCTGTCGGCGCTCTCCGCAATTCCTTCGGGTTGCGTACAAAAACCGGTGGAAAACATTTCGGGTAAAACAAACAAATCAGAATCCGGCAGACAACTTATTGCCTCGTCGGCCCTTGCTACATTGGCCTGAGGATTGGCCCATTCTATATTTCTTTGTAGAATTGTTATTTTCATTGTTTTTCATATTATAAGACCCACAAAGGTAACAAATATAATAAGATAGCAAACATTTTATTACTAACTATTTCCTTTTACTCCCCTTTTACTTACATGTTTTTATAAATATTCCCTATTTATTCCTCATAAAAAAGAGGAAGCGTCCTCTCCCGAGATTACGCTTCCTCCATCCATACTAATTAAATCTTAACTTTGCAGTCTGAAGACTACAGGAACAGTGTATTTCACCCTCACTGCTTTTCCTCTTTGCTTGCCGGGCTTCCATTTTGGCATGGAACTGATCACGCGGATTGCTTCCTTGTCCAGATACGGATCCACGCTCTTCACCACTACCGGATTCAGAATCTCGCCATGAACACCCACAATAAACTGTACCACAACCTTACCTTGAACTCCCTGCTCGGCACTGACGGTAGGATATTTGATGTTTTCGCTCAGATACCTCATCAAATCAGCATTACCGTTACGAAATACCGGCATTTCTTCCACCACCACAAATTCCACATTTTCTTCCACTACTTCTTCGGGTACTTCAACGGGAATCGGTATGATAACAGGAGCATCCGTAGGGTCCGAAGCGGCAATATCGGTTTCTGTTTCCGTCGATTGATTATCCACTATATTGAGCTCTTCCGGATTGACGGCAGCCGGCGGAGGCGGTGGTAGCAGAGGTTTATCCTGATTGTAGGTTACAGGAACTAATTCTTCAAAGAAATCCGGGTCACTGACTAGATCACTGATCGTGTAAGTTACATTACGTTCAGTCCATTCGAACGAAACAAATATAAACGACAGCGTCACAATGAGCCCCATGAACAGCCAACGGGACTTACCCTTTTCAAGGTCGGCTCTTCGTGTTTTTTTCACTTCCATAACAAGTGTTTTTTAAATTAGACAATATGTGAGTAAAAATCTCAGTGTCCGCTTTTAAACTGGAAGTAAGATAGTAAAAATATAGATAAGTTAAAAGAAAAAGGAGCGTCTTATATTATTTTTTAATATAAAACACCCCGAATTCAATTCCGTTAAACAATTAATTAAAAATCAGCTGTTTATTTAGTTAATATTCAATTTTACGTTAACATATCCTGCTTACTCTACGGCAATGCCGGTTTCTGCCGAGCCATCGGTTGGTTCATCTCTTCTACGAAAGAAATCCGCCAATACAGACATCTTTTATCACAAACTCACCATCTCCTGCAGAATACCTACCGCAGTCTCTACCGTTTCCACATTCTTGACTACCATACTACGCTTGCCGTTCTGCTCACGCAAATTGCAGTAACGCGGATTCTTGCTCATGTAATCAATCACCTTGCCAAAAGCCGCACTTTGATAATAAGGACTTTCCTGATTACTGATAAAGAACAAAGTCATTCGTCCGGCTTTCAAGAATACTTTTTCCACCCCCAACCGTTTAGCCAATCTGCGCAAAGGTACGATACGCAGAAGTTCCAGCCCTTCGGGAGGAACCTTTCCGAAACGGTCCTCCAACCGTGCCTTGAAAGCGAGCAGGTCCTTATCCAATTCCAATCCGTCCAGTTCACGATAAAGCAACATACGTTCGCTGCTGCTGGGGATATACTCATTAGGGAAAAGCAATTCCAAATCACTTTCCACCTGACATTCATCCACAAAGTTCTCGCCACTGATTTTCTCTTCTCCCGCTGCCTGCAACTCCTCTGCGTAAAGATCGGCAAACTCATCCTCTTTCAATTCCTTCACCGCTTCAGCCAATATCTTCTGATAAGTTTCATAGCCCAAATCGGCAATGAAACCACTCTGCTCCGCCCCCAGCATATTTCCTGCTCCACGGATATCCAAATCCTGCATGGCTATATGAATACCGCTGCCCAGATCACTGAAATTTTCAATGGCTTGAAGACGACGCTTTGCCTCAGGAGTCAGTGAAGTCAACGGAGGCGCCAACAAATAACAGAATGCTTTTTTATTGCTTCTTCCCACACGTCCACGCATCTGGTGCAAATCACTCAAGCCAAAATTCTGCGCCTGGTTGATGATAATCGTATTGGCATTCGGTATGTCAATGCCACTCTCGATAATGGTGGTTGCCAGCAGCACATCATAATCATAGTTCACAAAGTCGAAAATAATCTTTTCCAGCTTTTCGGGCTCCATCTGTCCATGACCTATGCAGACACGGCAATCGGGTATATTCCGCTTGATCATGGCTTCCAATTCTACCAGATTCTGTATGCGGTTATTGACAAAGAATACCTGTCCGTTACGGCTCATTTCAAAATTGATCGCTTCCGTTATGATATCTTCATTAAAGGTATGCACCTCTGTCTGAATGGGATAACGGTTGGGAGGCGGAGTCTGAATAACAGAAAGATCACGGGCGCCCATTAACGAGAACTGCAAAGTACGGGGGATGGGGGTAGCGGTCATAGTAAGTGTATCCACATTCACTTTCATCTGACGCAACTTCTCTTTCACACTTACTCCGAACTTCTGTTCCTCATCAATGATCAGCAATCCTAAATCTTTGAACTTAACGCTTTTACCGATGATTTTATGTGTACCGATCAAAATATTTATTTTTCCATCCGCCAGTTCTTTCACTATTCTGGAAACATCTTTCGTACTGCGGGCGCGGCTCAAATAATCCACCTTACATGGAAAATCTTTCAACCGTTCGCTAAAAGTCTGAAAGTGCTGATAAGCTAAAACCGTAGTGGGAACCAGCACAGCCACCTGTTTGTTATCTGTCACAGCTTTGAAAGCGGCACGAATCGCTACTTCGGTCTTTCCGAATCCCACATCACCACACACTAAACGGTCCATAGGGCGATCGCTCTCCATATCGGCTTTGGCATCTTGGGTCGCCTTCAACTGATCGGGGGTATCCTCATAGATAAAGCTTGCCTCTAATTCATGTTGCATAAAACTGTCGGGACTATACGAAAATCCTTTTTCCTGTTTACGTTGCGAATACAGTTTGATCAGATCACGAGCTATATCTTTGATTTTACTCTTGGTACGCTCTTTCATTTTTTCCCACGCACCGGTTCCCAATTTGTTCAGGCGGGGAGTTTCTCCCTCCTTCCCTTTATACTTGGATATTTTATGCAGGGAATGAATGGAAACAAATACCACATCCTCATTCTGATAAGTAAGTTTAATCACTTCCTGAGTGGTATTTCCATTCGGAATGCGTACCAAACCGCCAAAACGACCTACACCATGATCTATATGTACCACAAAGTCACCCGGCTCAAACTGGCTCAACTCTTTTAAGATCAACGCCACCTTACCGCTACGCGCCTTGTCGCTACGAAGATTGTATTTATGGAAACGGTCAAAAATCTGATGGTCTGTAAAAAAGCAGCTTTTCAATACATTATCTGTAAAGCCCTCATGTAAAGTCTTGTTGACCGGAATGAACGTGATATGATCACCACGCTCCTCAAAGATATCTTTCAGACGCTTTGCCTGCTTCTCACTATCGGTACATATATATAAGGTGTAACCTCGTTTCTGATAATCAGTGAATGAAGTGCTTACCAAATCAAAATTCTTATGAAAAATAGGCTGGACTGTCGTATCGAAAGCCAACGTAGCCTGTGGAGTTCCTGTAGGTTTGTTACCAAATTCAATCCGTTTGAATTCCAAAGCCCGTACTGTAAATTCCGCCCCGTCTATCAGCTTCAGTTCCAAATTCATCAGTTCCGTCTTCTCTCCCTCGTATGCGGCAAGCGCCTGAGGAGAGAGTGCCTCCTCCCGTACTACCTGTATTCTTTCACGTACCCAAAGAAAATCTTTCATTGCCAGAACTGTTTCCCGAGGAATGAATTCAAAGAAAGACACCCCGCTCTTGTCGGCGGCATTCGTCAGCTCGGGCACGATGGCAATGCTCTGTTTCTTCTCTTTCGAAAGCTGGTTTTCCACTTCAAAAGTACGGATGCTGTCTACCTCGTCACCAAAAAAGTCAATACGGTAAGGATACTCGGAAGCAAAAGAGAAGACGTCAATAATACTACCGCGTACAGCATATTGCCCCGGTTCATAAACATAATCTACATGCTCGAATCCGTAACCGGACAGCACTTCCGTGATAAACTCTGTGTCCACATGCTCACCCACACCAAGTTTTAACGTCTTGTCCATCAGTACCTTTTGTGATACCACTTTCTCCGCCAACGCTTCAGGATAAGTCACCACACATAGCGGATCGCCTTTCTGTAAACGGCTCAACACTTCCGTACGCAGGATCTCATTGGCTGCATCTTTCTGCCCATATTTAACAGCCCGACGATACGAGGATGGAAAGAACAAAATATGCTCATCACCGTTCACCTGTGTCAGGTCATGATAAAAGTAACCCGCTTCCTCCAAGTCACCCAGTACAAATACAAATGTCTGTTTATTCTCTCTAAGAAAGGAGGAAACAAATAAAGCTGCCGCAGAAGCATATAATCCTCCCAGGAAAATAGTCCTCACTGAGGAATCTTCCAATAACGCAGCCAGTCCCTTAGTGTTAGGATGACCGGCATAAATACGTTGCAATTCCGAAATATCCATATCTTTTTTTAAGATGGGGACAAAATTAAAGAAATATCTGATTACTTCCTCCTTTTTTTGCCAACTATTCAAGATTTTCCTATTTTTGTACGCTAATATATAACCCCATGGAAACAAAAGCAATAAACACAAAATTGAAAGGACACGCACGTGTAGATGTAGCTGATGTGCTACGCGGACTGGCAGTGATGGGAATCATCATCCTGCACTCTATCGAACATTTTAATTTCTACTCATTTCCCGATACAGCCGGACAAAGTGCGTGGCTGAACTTCTCGGACAAAGCCATTTGGAACGGGTTATTCTTCATGTTCGGCGGAAAAGCATACGCCATATTCGCTTTACTTTTCGGTTTTAGTTTTTTTATTCAAGATGACAACCAACGCCTACGGGGCAATGATTTCCGTCTACGTTTTTGTTGGCGGTTAATTCTTCTTTTCCTGATAGGTAATATCAATGCCAGTTTTTTCACAGCGGAAGTGCTGGTCCTTTATTCTTTAGTAGGTTTCATCCTGCCACTGACTTGCCGGCTGAAAGACAAATGGATATTTGCATTGGCATGTCTGCTATTAATCCAGCCATTGCCGCTTTATTATGTAATACGTGCCTGCCTCGATCCGGAATTTGTTACTCCGGCCATCCCCACCCGCAGCTTCTGGAATGCAACTTTTGCAGTGCAAAGCAATGGTAATTTTCTGGAAACCATCCGTGTCAATTTATGGGAAGGACAGTTGGCAAGCCTTGCCTGGGCCTGGGATCACGGACGGGTATTCCAAACAGCCGCCCTCTTCCTGCTCGGTATGCTGATAGGGCGCAAGGGACTTTTTTTGAAAGAGCACTTGAAGGTATGGAACAAGGTACTTGCAGGCTCACTCATCTCATTTTTCCCTTTATATGGGTTGGGCAATATGCTACCAGACTTTATCACAAATAAATCCATTCTGACCCCTCTTTCACTAATCATCACCTCGCTTTCCAATTTTGCATTTATGCTGATTCTGGTATCCGGTGTCGTCTTCGCTTTTTATAAGACAAACTTACACGACGGATTAATGAAAATAACGCCATACGGAAAGATGAGCCTTACCAATTATATCACTCAAAGTATAGTAGGTTCCATGTTATACTACAACTGGGGATTTGCATTGCACAATCAGTTTGGTATCACAGCCAGCTGCCTGGCAGGAATAGTTTTCTTCATCTTGCAATTCTCTTTCTGCCGCTGGTGGATGAATCACCACTCTCACGGTCCGATGGAATATATATGGAAACGGGCAACCTGGCTGAAATAAGCCAAGAACCGAAGTCTGCCCGCATTTGTTTATAAAAGACATACAAATAGAACTTTAAAATATGCGCGAAGAAATCATAAAACTATTAGACCAATATCGGTTAAAAGAAGCATTATCCCAAATGACAGGATATGCCACCCATACTTCCGACTGGCAATTAAAGAATGAGCTAGAAGCCCTGCAAACGTCATACGACCTGATGCTGCAATATACTTCAAAAGGGATGAAAGATCCCAATAAGGTAGAAATATACCATAAAATGTTGCGCACGGCATACGAACTGACCGACCGTATCCATATAGCCGTACAGGCAACACAAAATTATGGAGCCTATTATGACACAATGCGCACTTTTGTCCAAAGCCCTCCCCACAGCTATGCCGAATTACAAATGCAATTGGAGGCATATACAGAAGATATGGCTACAGCCCCATTGATATATACCACCGAGGCCAAAAGAAATGAAGAAATGGATGCCATGAGAAAACGTCACGAAACAGCCGTAGACGAATTATTTGAAAAAATATGGGTATCCACCCGGTGGAGTGAATCGGAATATGCTGAAGCGCAAATTTTGTTCAACTCACTATTGATCCAAGTCAACGACCTTTCCATAATGGTCAGCGCCGTCACCATGAGCCTGCTGCAAATATTCGACATCCGCAAGTTCATGTTTCTATTGAACGCCTATACCCATCAGGATACCATGCTGAATCAGCGGGCTATTGCAGGGATCGCACTAACATGCTACTATTATGAAAAGCGTATCCTTCAATACCCTGAAGCCGTGTCGCGCATAAATGAACTGAATGAAAATACCGAGTTCATCAAAAACCTGCATCATATCCAGATTCAATTATTGCAATCTTCCCGTGAAACCCGAAAGATAGACAAGAAAATGCGTGAAGAAATCATTCCCGAAATGATGAAAAATCCCAAACTTAATTTGGAAGGACTGGATGAAGATGCCGAAGATCATAATCCGGAATGGGAAGAATGGATTGACCGTTCAGGCATTACCGATAAATTGCGCGAATTAGGTGAACTGCAAATGTCCGGGGCGGATGTGTATATGAGTACCTTTTCACAGCTGAAACAATTCCCGTTTTTCCGCAAAATTTCTCACTGGTTCTATCCTTTTGACCCCCAATATCAGGATATCGCCAAATTATCTCTCGGAAATGACGAACAAAAAATCTCTCTGCTCAACATTTTGATGAACTCGGATGTATTCTGCAATTCCGACAAATACTCTTTTTGTTTTACCATGTTACAAATGCCGGAAAGCCAAAGAAATCTCATGCAGCAACAATTGAACGAACAACATGAGGCTTCTGAAGAACTGAAAGAACGTTTAAAAGAAATGTCACAATCAAAAGCTCGCGCTGAATTCGTGAGCCGGCAATATATTCATGACCTCTACCGTTTCTTCAAATTATGGTCAAGAAGACATGAAATACATGACATTTTTGAGGACACTCTAGACTTATGGAATAAAGAAACATTGTCTCAAGCCTTGTTGCACAAAGATTATATCAACAAGCTGGCAGATTACCTATTCACACACGACGACCTGACAGAAGCCGGGATTCTCTATGATAAATCAATTGAATTATACAATCGTAAAAATGCTGAATTATGGCAGAAAGCAGGTTTCATTTATCAGAAAATCGGTTCCTATAAAAAAGCGATAGATTATTACCTGCAATCAGATCTGCTGATCCCTGATAACGCATGGAATAACCGCCATTTGGCACAATGTTATAGAAAAGAAGGAAACTACCAACAAGCTTTGGAATATTATAATAAGGTGGAACAAGTACAGCCTGACAATCTGAATCTGACGCTACAAATAGGACAATGCCTGATGGCACTGGAACGATACGATGAAGCACTGGCTTATTTCTTCAAAGTGGAGTATCTGGATAAAAAGCCACAGAATGCCCGACGCGCCATCGGATGGTGTTCCTTCATTACCGGCAACCATCAACAAGCCAAGAAATATTACGACTTGCTGATATCCGAGCCCAAACCCATTATGGAAGACTGGATGAATGCAGGACATGTGTATTATATCCTGAATGAAACAGAAAAATCAATAGAATATTATCGCAAAGCCCAGGAACTATGCGACAGTCATGATGAGTTTATCCGTCTTTACCAAATAGATAAGAAAGACTTGATAAAGCAAGGCGCCAATGAAGTAGACTTGTTTATACTTCCCGATGAATTAATTTAAAGGATTATAAGATAAATCTATTCGGGATAGAAGTTTGGTATAATTATATAAAACTTCTATCCTGACCGGATTCTCATCATCCAGACGATAATTGGCATGCACATTATAAGTGCTTAAACCATGATTCATACAATATCCGATATCATTAGGTAAGGCTGTTCTATTCCTCAACTGCCCAAGATTCAATAAAAAATAGAAGAAACTATCCACCCCATCATAATCAATCACATAAGCCTGTAAATTCAAATTCGCCTGATAGTTAATGTTATTATCATAATTATAATAAGTATGACAACTAGACACACTATCATTTGCTTCAGTAAAAACAGTCATTACTTCCTTCAACCGTCCCAATTGATCAAAAACATATTTTCCTTGCACTTTTCTCAAGAAACGATAATCGGAAGTAGCACGATAATCAGAATTGATAAAAATAGTATCTCCTTTATAATCATAGACAGTCTGTTTATCAACTTCATAAACCTCCTCTTCTACCT
>ENA-OZXN01000432-OZXN01000432.1-human-gut-metagenome-genome-assembly--contig:-NODE-432-length-12261-cov-3.270850_pt1 | contig 12261 bp, 27 predicted proteins | sample MGYA00244857_ERZ654098 | MGnify/ENA primary metagenome ERZ654098 (study PRJEB26926, sample SAMN06165225) | human gut metagenome | biome: ENVO:00009003; feature: ENVO:2100002; material: ENVO:00002003...
TACGAGATGTCTTAGGGTCTCGTGGGCTCGGAGATGTGTATAAGAGACAGAGCTGTTGATAAGGTCAAACAGAGCGACTTCCTTCAGGGAAAGACAGATACAAGGTTCTCACTGAACTTTGATTGGTTTATCAACCCGGACAACTTCGAAAAAGTTCTTGATGGCAAGTACGCAGAGAAGTTTAAGAAACCAACGAAGAACAATAACAACTTTGAGCGAAGGCAGTATGACATGGATGATCTGGAGAGCAAGCTACTTGGAAGGTGATTAAGAATGGCAGAGATAAAAAGTGGCTGGGCGGTATGCTCAGTCTGTGGAAAAGAATTTGAGATAGTCGGCAACCGGAAGAAGTGTTGTAGCAAGGCTTGCGGAGAAGAAAGAAGCCGGAGACAGTGCTGCGAGAGAGGAAAGGCAAGATACAGAGCCTTGAGTCCTGAACAGAAAAAGGAACTGGCAATGAAACGAAAGCAAGCCAAACCGAAGAAAGTAAAAGGCACAAAAGAACCGAAGTACCGAAACGAATTAGTAAGAGTCGCAGCTGAAGCAAAGCAGCATGGTATGAGCTACGGAGAATATGTTGCGAAAAGCGAAAGGAGAAGAGATGGGAAAAACGATTGATACAGAAACGTTTCTTTCGTGGCTGAACGAAGCCGAGGAAGAATTGAAGAACACAATGGCAGATGAACTGAATCCGGACAGAAAGGACGAAGGGATTCTGCTCACAACAGAGACCGTCAGAAAGTATGTTGAGAAGATGTGCAAGATTGACAATGCTGACGAGGATCGTAGATGGATTCCTGTTACGGAAAGACTCCCGGAAGATGAAAGTGATGTCCTTACAACAATCGCATCCAAGAGCGGTAATGGATACAGAGAATACAGCGTTGGATGTTATATCAAGGTATTTGATGAGGATGAGGAAAAGCACTGGCTTGACAGACAGTATGGATACCTTGAGTGGGACAGATATTCAAATGGACACGGTGGTTGCTCATTGTACAAGGTGACAGCATGGATGCCACTTCCAAAACTGTACAAGGGATAAAGACCATGAATAGACAAGAGAAAGAGGATCAGGCACAGATTGAGTACCTGAGACGATGGAAAGAGAAGAAACAGAAGAGAAAGAATCTGTCAGAAAAACTGAGAAAGAGAGGCACGAAATGAAATACAAAGTTGGAGACAAGGTAAGAGTTAGAAGAGACTTGGAAAGATACAGGCAATATGGTAAGTATGACGCAAATAGAAATATGGCAGAACTGCACGGAAGCATTGTTGAGATTAAAAAAGTAGAAAACGAAAAGCAACGATACGAAATCAATGATAATCTCTATTACTGGACAGACGAAATGTTTGAAGGATTAGTAGAGGACGAACTGACAGCGGAAGAAGCAATTAAGATTCAAGCTGAAATGTGCAGTATTCCTTGTGGAAAATGTCCAATCAGTAAAGAAAAAGGTGCTTATGATTGCAGAACTTTCAGGGCAGAACATCCTGACAAAGTACTTGAAATCCTCAAACAGCGGAAGAAAGAGTATGAGAAGAAAGATGTTGAAGTGGAAAGCAAGTTATATTGCCGAATTATTGATGGCGGCGATGGCTCAACCGTTCGCTCAGAAGCACTTCAGGATGGAATCAACCTGAACGATGAAATAAAAGAGATACTTGCAAAGTACTGCTCGGAGCATGTGGGTGATTACTTTGCGGTATGTGAGAATAGATGGATGGTGAAGCAATGATGAACACAGGAGAAAAGATAGATTACATGATTCAGTGCTTGAAAGTCGCAAAAGCTGAGTACGATTACATGGCTGATTACATTGCAAATGAACCAACTGAAAGACAAGAGTTGTGGGAATTTCTTGATACACACAGAAGTCCGAACAAAGCATTGATTAAGGACAACTTGAAGAATGTGGCAAGAATGGGATTCCAGCTTGCAAATGAGGTGAAATGATGGATGGACTAATTGTAAAAAAGAGATGGTTAAATCTTATCCTTAGTGGGAAGAAAACTATTGAAATAAGAGGTAGTAATACCAAGAAAATAGGACAGCCGATCTATTTACTGGAAAGTGGGACAAACCTTGTAAAAGGCACATGTATTATAGACTCTACATATCCAATATCCTGTTCTGATTGGTCTGAGGAAAGAGAAAAACACTGTGTTGACATATCTTATTCAGAGTTGAAGAAAAGGTATAAAAGACCTCATGCGTGGGTACTGAGAAATGTGAAACTGACGGAAGAAGAATGGAAGTACGAACATCCAAAGGGTGCGATTATATGGGTAAAAGATGTAATGCCGGCATAATGAACTGCAAACTGGATATATAGACGTAATTTTTAGAAACAATATGTAATTTACAGAAAGGAGACGGAGCTCCGGCCGGGCAAAGATATATCGGCTCCTTTCGAGAAGATGAAAACAGGAGTAAGTAAAGTATACACAGATAGACCGGATTATGCAGACTTTGATTCTCCGGCAAAATTTGAAGCAATTAAGAGTATTATCGCAAAAAGATTGAGGGAACATCCTAATGCTATTTGTTCCTACTCTGGCGGTGCTGATAGTGACATTATGATTGACCTGATTGAAAGGACGAGACGGATATTTGAACTTCCACCAATCAAATATGTGTTTTTCAACACTGGATTGGAAATGAAAGCAACAAAAGACCATGTGAAAGATGTTGCTGAGAAATATGGTGTTGAGATTGAAGAAGTAAGACCGAAAATCAATATCGTGCAATCCACTAGAAAATATGGAATTCCATTTGTATCAAAGATTATGTCTGGAGGATTATCAGATTGGCAGAAAAAAGGAGTTCCACTGTCTATTGCTCAAGAGTACGACCAGGCAAAGGATAAAGCGGCAAAGAGAAAAGAACTGAAAGAAAGATATCCGAAGTGTGAGAGTTTAATCAACTTTCTTTGTTGCTGCAATTCTAAAGGAGAACCAAGACCGAACATTCAGCTAGTAATCAACTCTTCAAAGTATATGCGTGATTTTATTGAGGAATATCCACCGGATTTTATGATAAGTGCGAAATGTTGTGACTACTGCAAAAAGCAAATTGCTCATAAGGTTCAGAAATCATACGACATGGTGATAACCGGAGAACGAAGAGATGAAGGTGGAATGAGATCAGTTCCAAGAAAGGATAATACAGCATTGTGCTTTACTGAGACTGCAAGCGGACAGTATCGTTTGAGACCTCTTTATTATGTATCTGACAAAGATAAGGAATGGTACAAAAACTATTACGGAATCAAGTATTCCGATGCTTATGAGGTATACGGACTGACAAGAACAGGATGTTGCGGTTGCCCTATATCATACAAAGCTGTGGATGATTTGGAGAAAATCAGACCTTATGAACCGAATGTAGTAAAAGCAGCATGGAACATTTTCGGCAGGAGTTATGAGTACAGAAAGAAATATAATGAGTACAAGAAGAAACGAATGGAAGAGGAAAAGTCTGGTGTAGGACATATTAAAGGACAAATGAGTATCAGTGATTTCCCGGAGGTAATGCCGAAATGAAAGATTTAATTATAGACGCCTTTGCCGGTGGCGGGGGTGCATCCGTAGGAATAGAAATGGCACTCGGCAGACCGGTTGACATAGCAATTAACCACGATCCAGATGCTATTCTGATGCATAAGACCAACCACCCGGACACACTTCATCTGACAGAGGATATTTTTAAGGTCAATTTGAAGAGATACGTAAAAGGACAGCATGTGGCTCTTATGTGGGCAAGTCCGGATTGTACAAGCCACTCCAAAGCAAAGGGTGGCAAGCCAAGAGAAAAAGGACTTCGGATTCTTCCGTGGGCGGTATACAAACACGCAAAGGAGATTCTTCCAGATGTGGTGTTGATGGAAAATGTGGAAGAAATACAACAGTGGGGTCCGTTAGACGAAAAAGGTTATCCAATACCAGAGAAAAAAGGTGAGGATTATAAAAAATTCATTACAGCAATGAAGAGCCTCGGGTACCGTTTCGGTAGTAGAGAATTGATAGCTGCGGACTACGGAGCACCAACCACAAGAAAGAGATGGTATGCAGTATTCCGTAGAGATGGACGGGAAATCAGATGGCCAGAGCAAACTCACAGTGCTGACGGCATTGGCTTTAAGAAGTGGAAACCTTGTGGAGATTACATTGACTGGTCAGATCTTGGCAGTTCGATATTTGACCGCAAGAAGCCACTTGCAGAAGCTACACAGAAGAGAATTGCGAACGGCATTAAGAAATATATTATCGATGCAGAACCTCCTTATATCGTGAGGAATGGAGAAGCACTGGCATATATCATTCAATATCACGGAGAGACAAGAGCCGGTGATTCAAGAGGACAGCTTTTGACAGAACCGATCAAGACGATTGATACATCGAATAGATACGGACTTGTGACAGCATTTATCACGAAGTATTACAAGACGGGGATTGGACAGGGGTGTGATGAACCATTACATACAATCACAACTTCTCCGGGACACTTCGGTTTGGTATCTGCATTTCTGATTAAGTATTACGGCGGTGGGTGCGGACAGACACTGGATAGACCGCTTGATACGATCACAACAAAAGATCGGTTCGGACTGGTGAATGTAATCTTGGATATCAAGGGTGAGAAATACATCATATCTGATATCTTTTTGAGGATGCTGAAACCGGAAGAACTAAAAGTAATGCAAGGGTTCCCGAAAGATTACATTATAGACCGGGATTATAACTGGAAGAAATACCCGATTGCAAAGCAAGTTGCAAGAATTGGGAACAGTGTTGTGCCGATCATGGCAGAAAAGCTTGTAGAAGCAAACTGTCCGCATCTTAAGATTGGTGAGAGAATGCCGAACATGAGCATTGATGATACAGAAGAACAATTAAGATTTGCGTAGGTGGAGAAAATGGATGATAAGAAAATATTAGATGTAACGTGTGGATCTCGGACAATCTGGTTCAACAAAGAACATCCAGCAACAGTATATTGCGATATTCGAGAAGAAGAGCTAACTGGTATTTGGAAAAGCGGAGATGGACAGGTAGAGAGGACATGCATCGTGAAGCCGGATATACAATGCAACTTCACAGATCTTCCGTTTGAAGATGAAACGTTTTCCCTGGTTGTGTTTGATCCACCACATCTGAGATATGCCGGAAAAACCGGATGGCTGGCCAAGAAATACGGTAGGCTGGACGAACACTGGCCGGAAATGTTACATGATGGGTTCAAAGAATGTATGAGAGTTCTGAAAGAAGATGGAGTGTTGATCTTTAAATGGGCGGAAACGGATATTCCGGCGCAGAAAGTTTGGAAAGCTATAGGACAGAAACCATTGTTCGGGCATCACAGCGGAAAGCGATCGGGGACGTTTTGGGGATGTTATATGAAAGGGCAAGAATAGAAGCGAGGTGATGAAATTGTACATTGAATTAAAAAAGATAGACAAAGACACATTGAAAGTCGGAGATGTGGTAGGTATTGCAAGAGAAGTGAGCTGCGGATGGGGTTTATCATTCCGGCATCAGTTAATTACTCCGGCACAAATCACGAGAATCACTCCAAAGCGAACAAAGTTCTTCACAGATAAATTCGGAGATCACGACAGGTACGAAACGTTTTACGAATGTAATTCCAATGCTGAAAAAGAAAATGAATTGGCCGAAAAATTCGTACAGTTCAAAGAAAGTTTATTTGATATTGAAATGTTCAGAAAAGGCGGGTTGACAAGAATCAGTGATGAAGATTTGCCGGAAGTAGTGGAACACATGAAAGCAATTACAGAGATTTTGAAGAAATATAAAGAGAAATAACCGTACAGGTGCAATTGAAAAAAGGTGAAAGAAATGTTTAGAAGAGAAGGTAGAGAAAATTTTTGGGTATTGAACTGGCTGGATGAATTTATGATAGGGCACAAAGGATTCATTTGTGGTGGATGTTTCAAAAACATTTTTAATAAAGAGAATGTAAAAGACCTTGATATCTTCTTCAAGAGTGAGTCTGATTATGAAGATGCAGTTCAGTATTTTGACTCAATGACTCCCGGATATGAGGGTGATGATAAACGGAGTGAAGAGTATACGTTCTATTACGAGAACGACAATGTAAAGGCGTATAAGCATATAAGAACCGGCGTAAGGATTGAATTGTGTTCAAAGATTTTCGGAAAACCAGAGGAAATATTAAGCCAGTTTGATTTTAGCATTACGAAATTTGCGTACTATAAAGCAATCATAGAGGATGAAACAGGCGCAGAGCGTGAAGAAGAGCCGGATCCATTTGACGAGGATATCAAAACGCATATTGAATACCGTGTAATGTATACAGACAATTTCTTTCAGCACTTGCATATGAAGAGATTATTGGCAGATGGGATTATCCCATATCCAATGAGTACATTTGAGCGAATGCTGAGATATGCAAAATACGGATATTTCCCTTGTAGAGAAACAAAGATGAAGATTATTAAGGCGTTACGTGAGCTGGATGATGGACAGGTTGAGCTGTCAGAAAACCTTTATGACGGAATGGATTAAGTAGCAGCTAAAAATAGCAGCTATCGTACCTTGACAATTGAATATTGATGGTTGGAATGGTATAATTTCTGTATCAAATATGCGAAGGAGGATATCGATATGAGAACTTGCTTTTGGTGTGAAGGAACCGGGAAATTCAAAAAACCTAGAGATGAAGAAAAATATTCAGAAATATTTGACAGGTATGATGCTCCTGGAACGTTATCAATGGGAGAGTGTAGAAAAAGAGCTCTCGAGGAAGTTGGATACGACTTGGTAAAATGCAAGCATTGCAACGGAACTGGAATTCAAAAAGATTAAAATTGTTCTTACCAACCATCAATATTCGGTGGTTGGTATTTTTTTACGCATTTTTAAGGAGAAAGGAACGAATTATAATGGCAAAATTAAATATTGAGGTAGAACTTGATTGGGTAGACGAGGAAACCGGATACACAATTGATGAAGAAATTAAAGAACAGGTTGTAAGAGGTGTGAAAGATGCACTTCTTAGAAAAGCAACAGATGAAGCAGTGCAAAGAGTGGATAAGGCTATTGCAGATAAGATTCTTGAAGCAGAAGAAACAATTCAAGATACTGTAGACAAATTTGTTAAGAGTGTATCGGAAGAAAAGATTGCAGAGATTATGATTCCCGTAAAAGAAGATTCTTGGAGTAGCAAAGTAGCATATATACCGTTGTCTGAATATGTAGGAAAGCGGTTTGGATTGTTTCTTACAGAGAAGAGATACGATAGGGACGGACGCACTGCAAGTTATTCCAGTGACAAAAACCTATCTGCTGCTGATCTCATTACGAGACGATATTTGGAAAAAGAACTTGGTACAAAAGTAGAAAACATGATTGCTACTGCAAAAAGAGAAGTGGAAGAAAGTCTTGTGAAGTCACTGGAACAGAAATTAAAAGAAAATCTTGCGAAAGAAACGATCGAGAGAATGAATATCCCTGATGTTTTAAAGAGATTTAGTGAGATGGCACTTGAAGATAAAGCTGAATAGATGGATGGAGAATGAAGATGAAAATTGTAAAAGGTAAAGAACAGGAATATAAAGACTGGTATGAAAAAAACAGTGATCCATACGGTAGAGCGTGTTTTACATATGCTGAAAGATGGGCTGGAATGATGGAAGAGAAGATAGAAGCATCAGAAGATGATGAAATGAAAGTCATTGTTGATAATGCAAAGCAGCTGAGCTATGAAGCGGATAAAGAGGGAATCACAGGATTTATGTATGGAGTAGCTGTCAGTATTCTTTCTCAATGCTGGGAATACGGAGAATGTCTAAGAAAATGGCACAACAAAGATTATGGATATGACGGTGACGGCGTTGTAAATCCAGCAGTTATAACTGTTGGTTGAAAAGGAAAGAAAAGATGAATGGTAAAGACTTTATGAGAGAGCTTAAAGAAGCCATGTTAAAAATAGAGCTGTCAAATAAACACATTTTGTTTATGCATCCTGAAGATATCGCAATACTTGATTTGGACAAGGTGAGCAACGTTATATATCTTGTTGAAGAAAGAAGATTGGAACATGGGAAAGTAATGGCGATTACCGATGAAGAATTAAAAAAGATTGTATGGGATGCAATCAAAAACAATAAAGTGAAGTATCACAGAGGAAGAAGGAGATAAAGTGAGAAGAGAATCACTGATTCATAAAATCTTGAGGAAACTCGGTTTTATCAAGGACATTGAGGATGATAGGAAATTGAAAATGGAGATGTGCGAAAGAGCAATAAAGGCAAATGTATGTCCTGAGGATTGCGACATGTGCGCATGGGATACGAAAGGTGGAGTTAGTTATGAGAATCATTAGTCAGAACGGATTACTGGATGCGCCTTATGAACTTCTTGCAATATCCCCATATTCAAAAAATATGGCAACAATCGTTGGAACGTTTCCAGGGAATGACCTCGGCAAAGGAGATAGAGTTTATATTTTAGGCAAATATTCCACCGAAGAAAAAGCAATCAAAGCTATGGAAATGTGCAGAGAAAAGTATCTTTCAAGAATGGAGCTTGATGGTGGCTATGACACTGTAAATGGTTGCTATGTTCAGCCTAATTACTTGGTATTGCCTAAAGTATTCCAATTTCCAGCAGATGATGGGATTTAGAGAGCGAGGAAGAAATGAAAGAGCCAAGCGAAAAGAAAGCGATCATCAAAAAGATGATGAAAGAGGGAAAGACATATAAGCAGATTTCGGAAGAAACTGGAATCCCTTATGGAACGGTCTGTTTCCATGCTGCGAAAATCAAGAAAGCTGAGAAAGAAGCGAAATGTCGCAACAAGGATAGACATCTTTGCAAGACTTGTAAATATCGTGCTTCCGGTGCAAGAAGTGGTTGCGACTATATCATACATACCGGAAACGAGCGTGGATGCAATCCTGAAGTGTGTACCAAGTATGAGAGAGGTAATAGAAATGAAACTAAAACCAGCAGTAAAGGCAAGTGAGTTTGTAAGATTCGGATTCAAGCCTTGCCGAGGACTTCCAAAAAGCGCAGAGAGTTACTATCTCTGCGTGAAGAACGGACACAGAGTGATGTTTGTGGACAGTAAGCATTTTACGGAATCTGAATGGCAGATCAAAGATGCAAGGATCCACAAGAATCCAAACTGTAAATTCAGTGACAAGCGGACAGCAACCGAGATTGAGTGTGAACTGGTTGTGAACGGATTGTTGGAAGAGGTGAGGGAATGAAAGAGAGATTAACAACATACCACTGTGGGAAAGCAGTGATTAAGGACAAGAACAAGCTGCCAGAAGCTATTGAGAAGTTAGCTGAGTTTGAGGAAAAAGAAAAATGTGGAGAATGGCTTGATGCTATCGAACTTGCGAAAATTGCTATTGCGCTACAAAGTCAGAAGTGAATTCCAGTGAGTGAGAGACTTCCGAAGAAGCCAAAGGTCGATTCTTTTGATGGTTACATTGTACAGAGCAGACGTGTTGTACAGCCGTTTAGTGCCTACTGGGATGAGAGAAAGTGGACAGACGATGATGATAATGTAGTGGACGGAGTAATAGCATGGATGCCACTGCCTAAGAGGTACAAAGGAGAATGATATGAGCAGACTAATTGATGCAGATAAGCTTCTGGAATGTGTGGAAGAGAGTATGCTAAATAACACGCATAGAAACGGGAACGCTGCGCTTTGCCATGTTTCGGAACATAGGCATTTTATAGAGACGATTGTAGAACAGCCGACAGCGTTTGATGCGGAGAAAGTCATTGAAATACTTGGAATACTAAGGGAAGAATCAACACATGTTTCTTGTCCTGATGAAGAATGCGAAGATTGCAAGTATTTTGGCGACTGTAATAACTGTGATTATGCAGATGTACATGCATTAGATAAAGCCATTGAAATTGTTAAGCGAGGTGGAAGAGATGAAGATTATTGGAAATAAAGAAAGTGTTAATCAAATATCATTAACACATAAAGGTATAAATGCTAGATTTAATTGTTTTATGAAACCATTTCCCTACTGTAATGATATTGACACATCTAATCCTGAAATAATCGAGATAATATTTAAGGATTCTTACGAAATAGACAACCTAATAGATGTATTAGAAAAATTTAAAAAAGAATGTTTTGAACATTTGGGAGAGTGGAGATGATACTATGAAGAATAAAGAGAAGCATTTAAAAGAGATTGTGGAAATTGCTTGCGACGGTAATTGTATTGCTGTTGACAAGAATTCAGGCAAGGGTAAACCATGTTGCTATTCTTCGTGCAGTAATTGTTTATTTGATGATAGTCATTATCGCGATAGTGATTGCGATAGGACAAGAAGAAAATGGGCTGAATCAGAGTATGTTGAGCATCCGGTGATTTCTAAGAGTGATAGAACATTTTTAGATTATATCAAAGAAGAATATAAATATATTGCAAGGGATAAAAATGACATTTTATGTGTATACGAATCAGAGACTTTTAAGAAAGGAGCTTATTGGTATTGGGGTGACGGTAGTTATTTTCGCTTAAATCCACACTTCAATATTGACTTCCCAATGATTAAATGGTCAGATTCCGAACCGTGGCTTATCGAGGATCTGAAAAAGTTGGAGGTGGTTGACAGTTATGACTAGACAAATACTTTTCAGAGCGAAACATATTCATGCAATGGATAGTAATGAGCATCTCAATGGAACATGGGTGCATGGCTATCTTAGTGACGAGAATTATATCTATGATAAAAGCCTTGATGGTGAATTCCTAGTTGATGAAAATACGATTTGCCAGTATACCGGATTAATCGACAAGAACGGAAAGAAAATATGGGAAGGGGATATAATCAAATACCATTTTGGAGAAGTTTATGCGCCGGTAAAATTCGGAGAATATCAGAGTTGTTTTGATAGCACATCAACGTGCCATGTCGGATTTTATGTGGACTGGGACAAAAACCATAATTTTAGAAAAGACTTGGGATATTGGATTAAGTTGGTTGATGCAGAAGTTGTCGGCAATATATTTGACAATCCTGAACTGTTAGAAGAGGAGAATGTGCATGGAACAGATTAAGCTAGGATTAAGAATCGCAAGCATTGTGGTTGGTATTATCGGTTATAGTGCGATATGGATGTGGCTGATTAATAATCGCCGGAAGAACGAATACATTGAACTTGTGCGGTGGTTATGGGAATGCTTTCATATAGCTGCGATTGCGGTTGCGTTTCTTTGGGTTTGGATATAGGAGGATAGAATGTTAGATGATAAATGTTGTGGAACGTGCAAGTACCACCATTATGATGATATAGACGATGGTTGGGTGTGTGTTAATGACAGAAGTGAATATTTTGCAGACTGGATAGACTACAGTGATAGTTGCGATGAATGGGAAGGAAGAGAATAATGCATTCAATATTGCGGTTGGTGTGGTCAGAGATTGGATTGGAGTGATGAACAGTGAAAAGAAGTACAGAAACAAGAAGATGTCCGGCAGAGATTAAAGCAAATCTGCAAAAGCATTATGGCGGAATGGCAGAAAGACCGGTAGACAAGAAAGCAAGCGAAGAGTTTAACCGTCCGGCATATCAAGCAAGGAACCTGATAAGGACACAAGGCGAGTATTTACAAGAAAATCCGAACGAATGACTGACAAGAGTTGGGATAGATATAAAAGCATGCGTGGGAGGTGGATACCATTGAGCGTCAGAGAAACATATCTGAGTGATTACGGCATCACTCATGAGCAAGGGAAGAAGATAATTGACTACTGCCGGAAAGCCACTGGATATGAGCAAATCCTTCTTCTTCAAAGCTGCCAGAACGTAAAGCCGGAGATAGCAAAGTTCCTCTTTATCAATCTGACAACAGGACTTGGATACGATAATATCTGCAAGAGAGAATACATCCCTATGCAGAGAAAAGACTTTCAAGGTTACAGAAGAGCAGTGATTGAAGAATACAACCGGATGATGTTGTTATTAGGAAAGAAAATTTTATAAAGATATTCTGTTAAATACATGTGAAAAGTGTTAAGAAATAAGAAAATAACTTGACATATTAAAAATAGAGTGTTATTTTAAAAAGTGAAAAGAAAAAAGAAAAAGAGAATTGACACTTTGAATTAAATGTGATAAACTAGACTGGTTGTTGCTTGAAAAAGAAAATACTTAGATTTTATCGTGGGTTATTGGTTACATTTAAGTTTATTTTGAATTTAAATAGATTAAATACAAAATAAGCAATAGCA
>ENA-OZXN01000452-OZXN01000452.1-human-gut-metagenome-genome-assembly--contig:-NODE-452-length-11822-cov-3.350387_pt1 | contig 11822 bp, 10 predicted proteins | sample MGYA00244857_ERZ654098 | MGnify/ENA primary metagenome ERZ654098 (study PRJEB26926, sample SAMN06165225) | human gut metagenome | biome: ENVO:00009003; feature: ENVO:2100002; material: ENVO:00002003...
GAGATGTCTTAGGGTCTCGTGGGCTCGGAGATGTGTATAAGAGACAGGTGTTTTTTGTCCATCTCTTCCATCACCGACTCCATAATCAATCCAGTACTCCATATGATGTTTATTTCGTCCTTTATGGTGAAGCCATGCCGCAGAATACCCTTTATCTTCACGTTCTGCGTTATTCGGACTCATTGTCCCCTGATAATATTTGCATCCCACCAGAAATTCTGTCGGTGTATACTTTGACATGTCATGCAGTAATCCCTGCTTATAAAGTCCGATCTTAAAACAGCCTGCCCGGACCAGATTTTTGTGATGCAGGATCGTGCATAAATGTTTCCATGCCTTTATCATGTTCTTTTACCCTCTTTACTACTTTTATATTCCAATTACAATATTGATCGACTGACCCTCGATTGCTAAAAGATGCTGATCCTCGAGGATTTCTTTTTCCGGCAGGAACGAATTTTCCGCTGCCGTAGTCATCAAAAGATACCATTTCTTGTTCTGCGGGAGTTTCGGCAGCGCAAGATGCGACAGACCGCTATGAAAATTATAGCCGATATAGATATAATCATCCGGTGTCTGATCTGTCTTCTTTTCATATTCGCCGCAATACAGAATCCCCGCCGCCTGTCTGTCAGCCGGTATCGAAGAGATCCATGCGCTCTCCCCATGATAGGAAAGATCCGGGAAACCTTTCCTGCCGTAATCATTTAATTCCATCGGATGTTCTGATGCGATGATCGGATGCTCCCTGCGGAAATCTGCCAGATTTTTTATAAATTCAGCCAGCCAGGTTTCCTTCTTTTGTTTCTTCCAGTTCAGCCAGCCGGTCTTATTGTCCTGACAGTAGGCATTGTTATTACCCTGCTGTGAGTTTAAGAACTCATCGCCCCCTAAAACCAATGGAACACCCTGTGCCAGAAACTCCATTGCCAACGCATTTCTAACCTGTTTTTTCCGCAGATTATCAATGTATCTTTTTCTGGTATTTCCCTCCACGCCACAGTTACTGCTGTAATTGAAACTGTTTCCATCACAGTTATCTTCCCCGTTCTCCAGATTGTGTTTTTCACAGTAGGAAAACAGATCCCACAATGTAAATCCATTATTATTAGTAATGTAATTGACAAACCCTTCCACGCTGTTTTGCTTTCTCTGCTGGCAGAAAAACTCGTTAAGGTTTCCTTCCATATGGTTCAGCATTTTTCTCGCCGGGTATAGGTATTCATCACTATATACATATAAATGATGATATTTTTTTGCATTTTCCAAAAGGATCGGATCAAAATGTGTATAAAACAGCTTTGTCCGGCTGAGCAGAAGGTCCTGTGCCGCCGCCGTAACAGGCAGTGAATCCCCCTGAAGATGAAATCCATCCACATGATACTCACGAACCCAGAACCGAAGTGCATCTAAAATCACATTCTGGTTCATCCCCGGCGCAAAATAAAATTCCATCACACATTCCATGCCGTTCTCATGCAGTGTATGTACCAGTTCCCGAAACTCAGACGCTGCATCTGCACTGCTGCTGTAGGATGCCTTCGGTGCAAAATAATTGCCGGGAACATACCCCCAGTAATTAATCTTTTCCACCGGCTGTACACTTTCCGGTTTGATCAGATCTTCTCCGTGACTTTCCCACTTAAGGTAATCCGGCAGTACCGTTTTCTTTGGGATCACCTGTTCCTCAAACTCGTAGGCAGGCATCAGCTCTATGGTCGTAATGCCAAGTTTTTTCAGATATGGGATTTTATCTGTAATCGCTCGGAATGTCCCCCGTTCTTTTCTCGGACAGGATGTATCCTCCATGGAAAATCCCCGCACATGCAGTTTATACATAACCATCTGCTGCCGTTTAATCTCCGGCTGTCTGTCGTTTTCCCAGTCAAATGCCTGCGGATATGCACCGCCACAGATAAAATAATCCTTCTCACTGCGGGTTTTGTCATTCCATTTTTCCCTGCCGATAATACGGGTTGCATAGGTATCCGTAATGATTTTTCCGTTTATCTCATAATTGTATCTTAAATTTTTCCATAACTTACCGGTTACGGCCACAGAACGCACGGATCCCTGGCAATATTCCTCCGGTACTAAAATTTTGCAGACAGGTTCTGCTTTTTTCCCATAAAAAAGAATGCTGCAGTTCTCTTCTTTTTCCCCTTCGAACGTAAAAATCACTGCATCATCCTTTTTCTGTACTCCTAACTTTTCGTAATTGCCTTCTCTGATCGTGTAATCCATGCTGTCTGCCACCTTTTCTATCGTACCCCAGTATCTTTTTCTAATAAAAATAGTATACCTTTTTTTTCACATTTTGTATAGAAAAATATGTTCAATCACATCCGATTATGTTATGATGTCATTGTCTTTATTAGGACCACTATAAAAAAGAGAGGTATCGGCATGAGCGATTTCAACCAGAACAATGACGATGAAGATATCGTTGTAACCCTTGATCTTGACGACGGAAGTCAGGTAGAATGTGAGATTCTTACCATTTTTACTGTTGGCGAACGTGATTACATTGCACTTCTCCCACTCGATGAAAATGGCGAGGAAAACGAGGAAGGCGAAGTATTTATTTATCGTTATTCTGAAGACAGCGAAGGCAATCCTTCCCTTGATAACATTGAGGACGATGAAGAATACGAAGCTGTATCCGACCGTTTTGACGAACTTTTAGACGAGGCAGCCTTCGAGGAGATGGATGATTAATCCTTCTTCTTTTCCGGTGGCTGCGCTTCTTTGATAAAACGGGAAATTTCTGCATCTTTATGGTTCAGTTGTCTGACTGAAAAAAGATGCAGATTTTTTTTTGCTCTCGTCATTCCTACATAAAACATCCTTCGCTCTTCTTCCACTTCCGGTTCCAGCACTGCTTTTTTGTATGGCATGACGCCCTCATTGACGTCAATGATATAGACATTTTCATATTCCAGACCTTTTGCACGATGTAATGTTGCTAACGCAACACTGTTCGGGTTCTGATTCTGCACGCGGTAAAATTCCTGCAGCTCTTTTGTGTAATTTTCAATGTGGTCAAACCACGCATCATAAGTCTTATATTCCCTCGCTGCATCCAGGAGCTCATCCAAAACATCAAACAGATCATCCGCTTTAATACGTCTGTAATCCGCATATTCTGTACAAAACTCATCATATCCGATTGCCTTCCGGATGTAATTGATCGCCGCATACGGACTTAATCTCTCTAACATACGGATATCGCCCTCTAATTTTTCGATGCGCTTTGCCACCCACGGCTGTTCCTCATAGTACCACTCCCACACATCAAATGCCACGGTCTCCTCGTCTAGCGATTCCCGGCTGATATAGCGTTTCGGACGGTTCATGATCTGCAGGAAATCCCTGCGTTCCCTGCTTCCCAGCGCAATCCTTATGTATGCAAAAATATCTTTTGCGATCCAGTGCTCGTATAAGTTCGGCACGGTATCTCTCGTTCGGAATGGAATATTATACTCCATCAGCTGTTCCATCAGAAGTCGCGGCTGTGTATTGGTGCGGAAAAGCACTGCAAATTCTTCATATTTTGCGCCTTTCTCCACCGCCTCCTGAATATCCCAGATGATTCTTGCATTTTCTTTGCGCTGGCTTTCAAACAACTGCCATTCAACCGGGATATCCCCCTGATCCGCCGCCTCTATTTTTTTCTGAAAGCGTTCCTTATTGTGGCCGATGAGATATCCGGCACTTGTCACAATGTTTTTTACGGAACGGTAATTCACATCTAAAAGAACCGTCTCCGCCTCCGGGTAATCATCCTTAAAGTGTAACATGATCTCCGGCTTCGCACCCCGGAAACGGTAGATCGACTGGTCATCATCCCCCACGATAAACAGATTTTTCCGCTTACCCGCTAACATTTTTATAATGTCATACTGGATCCGGTTGATGTCCTGAAACTCATCGATCAAAATATAGCGGTATTTATTCTGCCATGCGGCAAGAATATCGGCACGCTGTTCAAAAAGTTCCTTCGTGTATACTAACATGTCATCAAAATCAATCAGTCTGTTTTTGTACAAAAATTCATGATATTGGCGATAAACCTTTCGGAACACGGTCTCCGCACAGTTTTTCGAATAATAGTTGGCGATTTCTATCCCGGAATTTTTGACCAGACTGATCTCCCCTAACAGAGATGTGATAAACTCCGTCTCATCCTCATAGGTCAGATGTTCTTTCGCTATGATCTCACGCATACACTGGTAGCGCTGTTCCTCCCTGGCAATATTGTCTGCGCTGTAATTATATGCATGTTTTAAAATGGCAAAATAAACTGCATGAAACGTGCCAAATGTCACCGGACATGACCGGTTCATTTTCCGCTGAAACCTGCGCTTCATCTCCGTTGCAGCGGCTTTGGTAAATGTGATAACAAGGATCTGTGCCGGATCTATCCCACATTCTTCGATCAGATATTTTGTACGTTCTGTGATTACAAGAGTTTTTCCGGAACCCGGTCCGGCGAGAACGAGCATTGGTCCGTTTTTGTGATGGATTGCCCGTGTCTGAGATGCATTAAAGCTCATAGATTACCTCAATTCATAGATTTGAAACGGCAGGGAAATTGAAAATCTCCCTGCCTGATAAAAAACTCTTACTGCTCTAATAATTCAATACCTTTTTTGATGCGGGCAATGGACTCTTCTTTTCCAAGTACCTCCATCAGCTCTGTTGCTCCGCCCGGTGTCATCTGTTTGCCGGAAACAGCCGTACGGATCGGCCACATAACATAACCGTTCTTCACGCCGGTCTCTTCCACATATTTTAACAATGTGGCATATAATGCATCATTGCTGTAATCTTCCTGTGCCTCTAACAGAGGAAGTACATCTTTTAATACTTTTAAGGAAGTTTCCGCATTTGTCTTCATCTTCTTGTGTGTGTACATTGCCACATCATATTCCGGAAGTGCCTCAAAGAAATCAATATGCTCTTTGATATCCGGGAATACTTCGATTCTGGTTTTTACCATTGCTGCAATCTTCTTTAAATCAAGGTCCTTTGTGATCACCTCGCGGATATATGGCTCTGCTTTTTCATAGAAACTGTCAAAATCCATAGCTTTGATGTATTCGCCATTCATCCATTTTAACTTTGTGTAATCAAAAACTGCCGGTGATTTGCTGATTCTGTGGTAATCAAATTCTTTGATCAGCTCATCTAAGGTAAAAATTTCTCTGTTATCTTCCGGGCTCCAGCCAAGCAGTGAGATATAGTTTACAACTGCTTCACTTAAAAATCCCTGCTCTAATAGATCTTCAAAAGAAGAATGTCCGCTTCTCTTAGAAAGTTTCTTGTGGTTTTCATCCGTGATCAGCGGCAGATGGATGTAAACCGGTGATTCCCAGCCAAATGCATCATACAGACGCTGGTATTTCGGCGAAGAGGAAAGATACTCATTTCCACGTACCACATGTGTGATGTTCATGGTATGATCGTCAACCACGTTTGCAAAATTATAGGTCGGATATCCATCGGATTTGATCAGGATCATATCATCAAGTTCTGCATTATCCACCGTGATATCTCCGTATAACTCATCATGGAAGGTCGTTGTTCCCTCGTTCGGGATGTTCTGACGGATGACAAACGGTTTGCCAGCAGCAAGATTTGCCTCCACTTCTTCTTTACTTAAATGCAGACAGTGTTTGTCATACATCATGATCTCTTTACCGTCCACTTCTGTTTTTAAGGACTCTAAACGCTCCTTGTCGCAGAAGCAGTAGTATGCTTCGCCTTTTTCTACTAATTCTTTGGCATATTTCATGTAGATGCCGGTCTTCATACGCTCACTCTGCACATAAGGACCATAACCGCCATCCTTATCCGGTCCCTCATCATGAACCAGACCTGTTTCCTCTAATGTGTGATATATGATATCAACTGCACCTTCCACAAAACGCTCCTGATCCGTATCTTCGATACGAAGCATAAAATCTCCGCCCGCATGTTTGGCAATTAAAAACTCATATAATGCAGAACGCAGATTTCCCACATGCATTCTTCCTGTAGGACTTGGTGCAAATCTTGTTCTTACTTTGCTCATTGTTTGTTTTCCTCCTGTATTCTCATTTTCCGTTTTATAATCCGGAAAAGATTTTCAAACGCCGTACACGTCATTATATAACAATTTTTTCTGCCTGACAAGCTTACAAATTGAAAACAGAGACAGGATTTTTCTCCTGTCCCTGCGCTGCCAAGCTATTATTTTATTATTAGATACTTTGCCGACATTATATTTTGGTAAATATTGCAGTTTCTTTCTTCAAATCGGTTGCAATCTCAAAATTCTCATCCATACGGTTCGAGATATTTTCCATATCCGTAACCAGCACCTGCGTGCTGTCTGCTGCATTGCTGACTCCCTTTGCGCCCTCCTCGATGGCATGTGCGATCGTATTGATGGACTTTTGTATTTCAACCATTGTATTCTTCAACGAATCTGTCTTTGATTCAAACTCGTTCATGACATTCTCTATGTAGGTCGCCTTATTTTTATATTCACTTCCGGCCGTTACGAATTCTTCAAACTCTGGGAGAATCGACTCGTTCATATATTGTACCAGTCCATTTGCATTGTCTGCTAAATTATGCACTGCCTGAGTCACAACACTGTTGATCTGCTGGATACGGTTTGCAGCTTCCTGACTGGCAGCTGCAAGCTGACTGATCTCTGTTGCAACAACAGCAAAACCGCGTCCTGCATCCCCTGCTCTGGCTGCTTCAATAGACGCATTTAATGCAAGCAGGTTTGTCTGGCTTGCAATATTCAAAATATCATCCGTCAGGCTATTTACCTGATTTACACTGTTACTGTCCTCAATCGCCCTGTTTAATACCTCAAGAATCTCATTGACTTTCGTGCCGGTAGATTCCATATTAGAACGCGCAGCAGATTCCATGGAATCCGCATGACCTTTCATTTCCTTCGTATAATTATTAATCTCAGTTGTACGCTCCGCAATCTGATTTACCTCTCCCGCAACAGATTCCGTATTGGAATTGATCAAAGAAGCATTATCTGACATCTCCTGCATGGTAGCTGAAAGTTCCTCCGTTAATGCGGACAGATCAGACACACTGCTGTTTGATGTCATAACACTTTCACGGACTTCATTGACTACCGTTTCCATACGTTTTGAATTATGAATGATCGTTTTAAAAATATCCTGTAATTTTCCCATGAAAAGGTTAATGCCACTGCCGACTGCTGCCACTTCCTGATTCTCCATAATGGTTACTCGTCTGGTCAGGTCTCCTTCTCTTCTGTCTATACCATCAATAATCTCATTGATCTCATTCTTCGTTTTAGAAAGTGGTACGATCACCATCTTCAGTACGGAAAATACCGCAAACAGTAAAGATGCTGTGCTGACAGCAATCGTAACGAAGCTGACCGTCAACGAATACTTATATACCTTGGTCAATTGCTGCTTTGCTGTATCTGCGTTATTGTTTACCACTTCCTGGATTGCCATGATATTCTGATCTATCTTGTCTGCATACTCTGAAATTGCACCGTTTGCCAAAGCATACGCAGCCTCTTTGTCTCCATTGGCGCTATATGCCATAAGATTTGCATTTTCATATTTCAAACCTTCATAATTTGACAATATCGCCTCGTAATTTTCGCGGTCTGAATCATCTATAAACTGTTCAAAATCTGACAGATACTCATCAAGCACCGTCTGTTCTGAACGTATGACATCTACAAGAGAGATCATTGAGTCAAGATCTGTTGCTACAATATGTGACAATCCAAGCCGATGAATCTTTTCTGTTTCTATCTGAATTGATCCCAAATCTGCGATACAGACCATATAACCATTCGCAATCTGTGTTGCATTCTCATTAACCTTACGAATATTTTTTACTGCCAGAACACTTGAAATAATAGATATAATTCCAATAACAAACACCGGAATCAATATGATCATTTTCGTGCTGAAACGTCCCTGTTTTTTCATAATGTGATCTGTCTCCTATCCTTTATTTTGCTGCGGATGCTGTTATTCCTTCAACAAGTGTATCCATAATTTCCTGCAGATCCTGACCGGATGGGTTACCAGCTGCCATCGTATCACTAAATGCAGAACATGCATCCCAGTAACTGTTTCCAACGCGCTGCAGTTTACCAAATTCTGATTGTGCAATAACAGCCTGAATTGCCGGCACCTGTTTCACCGCATCCGAAGCCGCTGCATTCGTATTCGAAGGTCCCTGATTTCTCTCTTCAAAACGGATCGTCTGGTTTTCTTCATTTGTAAGCCAGTCTGCAAGTTTTGCTGCCCATTCCGGATATTTGGAATATGCATTCACGCCCATCATTTTATAACCGGTAAAAGAAGACATCTGTACCTGCTGCCCTGCCACCGTGTAAGTTGGAAGTTTTACGGCTCCGTAATTATCGCCCCATGCTTCCCTGACTGAAACTGCATTCCATACGCCACTGATTCCCGCACTAACCGTACCATTCTGTACTCCTGTAATGAAATCTCCATCCGGCTGGCTGATAAATGCCGGATTGGTTGTGATATTTAAAATGGCCTGTGCCACATCAACGCCTTTAATTGCTCCATCTGTGGCGTTCCAGTTACAGTAATTTGTCACGCCATCATCATTAATACCAAACTCCAGACCCGTATTACCAAAAAATGTATACAGATACCAGCCCGAATTAAGCTCCATGGAAAATGATCTGCCTGCAGCATTCAGTGCCTCTAACATGCCATCCATCGTCTGGACATCTTCATCGGAAAGAACATTTTTATCATAATAGAGGAAGTATCCGTTATCTGCCGTCATTGGATAAGCATATAAGATATCATTAATAGATGCAGCAGAAACCGACTCTTCTAAATTCGCACTCTTTACTTCTTCTGCATTTGGCACCGGATATAATGCACCAGCGGCAACCATTGCAGAAAGCTGATCATCCGCAAACGGGAAAACATCCGCCCCGTTATGAATATCTCCCAAAAGAATATCCTTTGTATCAGAATCAGCATTTTGTTCCAATGTAATCTCAAACTTTGCCTGTCCTGCATATTTCTGTTCAAAGCTGTCTATCATCTGGTTTAACATGTCGAAGTTGTCTTCTTCCGACCATACTTTAAGCTGTACCACACCATTATCCGCCTCAGCATCTCTTTCTGTCATCTCCGTAGATACTTCTGCTCCCGGCATTACCGATTCCACAGCACCACTATTCTTTACATTTTCTTTATCAGCTGTGAAGCCGCAGCCTCCTAACATCATACATACAACTGTCGTAAACAGCATACCTGCAACAATTCTTTTATTCATTCTTATTCCCCTTCTCTGTCTTCTGCTGTTTTAATACCAATATTTTTTATTTTATACTCATTTTGATATTTTTCAACATTTTTTACACTCTTTTTCGATTTGATAATACGCATTTTTTACCTTTTTATATGATGTCTGCTAAATGAACCAAAATCATCATTTTTACATATCTTATTGTAAACCTGATATTGAAAGGAATAACTTATTATGAGACCTTATCCTATGTCCGGGAACAGCAATCGTTCCTGCGACCGTTTATCTGTTTCACATCCTGCACACCGTGCAGGTCTGGACTTTTGCACAGAATCTGCATCCTGTGCAGATTCTGTTTCCTGTTCAGAAAATATAAGAACCATTTCTGATTATGTACTCGCCATGGCATACGTCCCCTGGCAGCATTTTTCTACTGTTTATGAACCGGATCGTTCACTCAGTGCCGGGACTATTTTTCCAGAACTGGATAAACCATTTTTAGCCGCAAACGGAGGTAGATGCCGATGATGATCAGTCAGATGAATCAGTCCCAACTCCTCCACTGGATCGATATGGTCAGCTTTGCTGTCGTAGAAATCACAGAATATCTCGACACGCATCCTGACGATGAAGAAGCTTTAAAATATTTCAATCACTATGCTGACTTAAGACGCACTGCACTGCGTGCATATGCGCAAAATTATACTCCGCTTACCATCGACACCGCAAATCCTGATAATTACTGGCGTTGGGCATCGGATCCATGGCCATGGGAAGGAGGTGACTGTTAATGTGGAATTATGAAAAACGTTTACAATTCCCAGTCAACATTACAAGACCCAATGCCAAAATCGCACAGATCATCATCAGTCAGTATGGAGGACCAGATGGAGAGGCGGCCGCATCGTTCCGTTATCTGTCACAGAGGTATAGTATGCCATATAATAAAGTAGCGGGACTGTTGACAGATATTGGGACGGAGGAATTAGCGCACCTCGAAATGATTGCCGCCATCGTCCGCCAGCTCACCAAAGGCTTAAGTGCTGAAGAACTTGAGGCCGCCGGTTTCGCTCCTTACTATGTCGATCACACGGCCGGGATCTGGCCGCAGGCAGCCGGCGGTATTCCGTTTAATGCCTGTGAATTCCAGAGCAAAGGCGATGCGATCACGGATCTTTTTGAAGATATGGCTGCGGAGCAGAAAGCCCGCACCACCTACGATAATATTTTACGTCTTGTCAAAGATCCGGAAGTCTGTGAACCGATCCGTTTTCTGCGCCAGCGCGAAATCGTGCATTTCCAGCGTTTCGGTGAAGGCCTCCGCCTGGTTCAGGAAGAACTTGACAGCAAAAACTTTTATATGTGCAACCCGGAATTTGATCTGGGATGTGGCAAATAGACTGCATGTTCTGCAAGCCGGCTTGTTGTCACAAACAACATTTTGCATTCTATTAGCATGAAATAAAATACTGCGTACAATATGCCCCTCCGGCATTTGTACGCAGTATCCATATATTTCTCATCATACCACAACTTATTCAAATCAAACATTACACAGGCAGACCTGACACACCGGGCAGAAACTTACATCGTTTCCATCAACCGGTCAATTGCATTGATGATCTCATCGATTTGTGGTTTCATGCTTCCAGCCTTTGAAGAAAGTTTTAATGCTTCCTCCCTCTGATTTTTCATTTCTTCGACATTATATTCCATCCGATCCCTTAATTTCTGTCTGCGCAGGATCAGGCCGTGCTTCACCTCAACCATTTCCCTGGGATCAATCAGGGCTGCTGCCTGCGTGATCCAGACCTGTGCATCATATAACTGATACTGGTTCAATGCCCGCACCAGTCTGCCATTAAAGTATTCAAGATCCTCATTTGTGCGTTGATATTTTTCACGTTCACGTACTGCATCCATATAATACTGCCACAGCTGATTTAATTCTGAAGCTCTTCTTACATGATACTTCTCACAGGCATAATCAATGGCATTCGTGATATTGACATATTTAAACTTTACCTTATTAAGTAAAAGAATTGCCTTATTTGCACTTCGTTCCGCTAACTTGATCTCAGAGTCATTGTGCAGCATCTTTAAATAATCGGCACACACCGCCACTGCAGTGACAAAAATAAGTACCATCCATGCATAATATGTATCAACCTTAAATCCAAGCTGTAACGTGATAAGTGTCACTGCCACTGCTGCCACAATTGCAAGAATGATGTATAATAAATTCTTTAAACTTTTCTGCTGGTGCATCAGATATTCACGGTGTAAAAGCCATCTGGATTTTTCCCGTTCAAGATATTTCATATCCTTTTTTATAGTATCCTGATAGATTTCATTCGAGCTAAGGCGTTTGATTGCATCCGGCATGGTTTTTTCTTCCTGCTGAAGCTGCGTAAACTGTGCATCTGTCAGTTTTTTTTCTGAATTAAGGAAAATATTTCTCCTGTCTCTTATACACATCTGACGCTGCCGACGATCGCATAAGTGTAGATCTC
>ENA-OZXN01000522-OZXN01000522.1-human-gut-metagenome-genome-assembly--contig:-NODE-522-length-10869-cov-4.492325_pt1 | contig 10869 bp, 6 predicted proteins | sample MGYA00244857_ERZ654098 | MGnify/ENA primary metagenome ERZ654098 (study PRJEB26926, sample SAMN06165225) | human gut metagenome | biome: ENVO:00009003; feature: ENVO:2100002; material: ENVO:00002003...
ACGAGATGTCTTAGGGTCTCGTGGGCTCGGAGATGTGTATAAGAGACAGCACCAGTGTCGTCTCATAAAAGGTCTTTGCGAACTGCACCAGATAAGCAGTATCTTTGGCACCTGCCGTCTCATACGGGGAATGCATCGCAAGCTGAGCCATTCCGATATCCACACTTGTCACCGAGACAAGAGAGTTCAGAATTGCGCCGAGCGTGCTTCCGCCCGGAATGTCAGCGTGGTTTGCGAATACCTGGCACGGTACGCCGGCCTTCTCGCAAATCATCTTTGTTACGGCTTCCGAAACAGCATCGGTCGTGTATTTCTGGTTTGCACTCTGTTTGATGACAACGCCGCCGTTCATGTAGACGCGGCTCTTCGGATCGTATTTCTCCGCATGCGCCGGGTGGAAGGCATGTGCATTGTCAGCAGAAACAAGGAAGCTTCCCGCAAGATCTCTGTGATATGCAATCGTGTCTTTTCCACAGGCTGCATTGATATGCTGCAGTGTCTCTGTCAGGAACGAAGAATCCGCACCCTGCTTTGTGAGGCTTCCTACCTCCTCATTGTCAAAGATTGCGCAGACATTGACCTGGCCTGTTGCCTTTGCAACAAGAAAGCCCTTTAAGGAGCCAAACGCGCTCTGCAGGTCATCCAGACGCCCACTGGATAAAAACTCCCTGCCGGCACCCCAGATGGATCCTTCCACTCGGTTATACAGATAAAGCTCCATGGAGAGAATATCCTCTTTTGCGGTATCCGGCAGAAACAGCTCGTAAAAATGATCTTTCGCTGTCTCATCACCGAGAATCGGGAGCATGTCGGTCTGCACACTGTATTTGATTCCGTTGTTGATGTCACGATTCAGATGAATCGGCAGATTCGGGATCGTCACCAGATCTCGTCCGGCATCAACCAGCACGGATTTCACGCTGTTTCCGTCACGTACCACCATGCGGCCCGCCAGGGAAAGCGGACGGTCAAACCATGGGGAACGGATCATTCCGCCGTAGCCCTCCACGTTCAGGCGGGTGTAATGACCATCCGTCACGAATGGATCCTCTCCCTTTACTTTAAACGTCGGACAGTCGCTGTGGCTTGCGATGATCTGGTAGCTGGAAAATGCGCTCTCAGGGATCTGGAACGCAATCACCGAGGATTCATTTCTCGTCACATAATATTTTCCGCCCGGAACGAGACTCCATTCTTTTGTCTCCTCCAGTTTTGTATATCCATTTTCGTTCAGCAGATCGCCGGCTTCTTTTACCACATGAAACGGGCTTTTGCACCGCATGATAAAATCGAGCAGCTCCTGCGCTGTATTCAGGTATTCCATAGTTTTTCTCCTTTGCATATATTCAAACGCTTCTTCTATTTTATAAAATCCCGCTGTCTTTTTCAAGACCCAAAAACCTGTGGGAACTTACTGTATCACTCGCAATCATCATTTCGAAGCGGATATTCGCAATCCGCTTCGCTACTCGCACATAAAACCAGCCGCTGCTTCGCAAAAAAATCCCGCACAGACAGATTTTTATTTTCTGTCGTGCGGGACTTACTTTTTCCGTTTTTTCTGCTATGCGGAAACCTGATTTCCGGTATACAGCTGGTAATATTTTCCTTTCTGTTCCATCAGCTGATCATGGGTACCGCGTTCAATAATTTGTCCCTGCTCAAGAACCATGATACAATCGGCGTTTCGTACGGTAGACAGACGATGTGCGATAACAAAGGTTGTTCTTCCGCTCATCAGCTTATCCATACCATCCTGAACAATGCGCTCGGTACGGGTATCGATGGAGCTTGTCGCCTCATCGAGAATCAGTACCGGCGGATCTGCAATGGCTGCACGCGCGATCGCAAGAAGCTGCCGCTGACCCTGGGACAGATTCGCACCGTCTCCGGTCAGCATTGTGTCATAGCCCTGCGGCAGACGCATAATGAATCCGTGCGCATTCGCCAGTTTTGCTGCTGCTACAACCTCATCCTCCGTCGCATCGAGCTTTCCGAAGGCAATATTTTCTCTTACCGTTCCCGTAAACAGATGTGTATCCTGCAAAACAATGCCAAGCGATCTTCTCAGGTCATCTTTTTTGATCTTTCCAATGTTGATCTCATCGTAACGGATCTTACCTTTCTGAATATCATAGAAGCGGTTGATCAGATTGGTAATGGTTGTCTTTCCGGCTCCGGTAGAACCGACAAACGCGATCTTCTGACCCGGCTCTGCAAACAGCGATACATCGTGCAAAACAATTTTATCCGGGTTGTAGCCGAAATCAACATGTTCGAATACCACACGGCCCTGCAGCTCGCGGTAATCCACAGATCCATCTGCCTGGTGCGTATGCTTCCATGCCCATTTTCCGGTACGCTCTTTCGTCTCGGTGAGTTTTCCGTTTTCTTCCTTCGCATTGACAAGCGTTACATACCCCTCGTCCAGCTCCGGCTCTTCATCCATCAGTCGGAAAATACGTTCCGCTCCTGCAAGTGCCATAACAATTGCGTTCAGCTGCTGGCTGACCTGGTTGATCGGCATGTTAAAACTCTTGTTGAAGGTCAGAAAGCTTGCTAGACCACCGAGCGTAAAGCCACCGACGCTGCCAAGGGCAAGTGCACCGCCGACAATTGCACAGACAACATAGCTCATATTTCCAAGCTGTGCATTGATCGGTCCGATAACATTTGCAAACGCATTGGCATTGTAAGCACTCTCATACAGATTGTTATTAATTTCTTTGAATTTTTCGATATTCTCCTCTTCATGACAGAATACCTTGACAACCTTCTGGCCATCCATCATCTCTTCGATAAAGCCGTTGACTTTACCAAGATCCCTCTGCTGTTTTACAAAGAAATTTCCGGAAAATCCGGCCACCTTTTTTGTCACTCCCAGCATGATAGATACCATAACCAGCGTTGTAATCGTCAGCGGGATGTTCAGAATCAGCATACTGACAAAGACACTGACAATCGTGATTGCACTGTTGATGATCTGCGGGATACTCTGACTGATCATCTGACGCAGGGTATCAATATCATTTGTATAAATCGACATGATGTCGCCGTGCGCATGGGTATCAAAATATTTAATCGGCAGCTTTTCCATATTGCCGAACAGATCATTTCTCAGATTCCGCAGGGTTCCCTGGGATACATAAATCATGGTACGGTTCTGAACGAACGCAGCCACAATACCGATTCCGTAAAATCCGGCCACCCGCAAAATTGCGTGGAGCAGCGGGCCAAAATCCGGATCCGGCTGGGTCAGCATCGGCGTGATATAGCCGTCAATCAGCGTTTTCATAAACATCGTTCCCTGTACATTTGCCAGGACGTTGACAAAAATCGCAATGACAACAGCGATGCAGTGTACCGTATAATCCTTTAATACATATTTCATAATTCTGGTAAAGATCTTCATCGGATTCTTGACCTGCGGTTTCACCCCTCTTGGAGGTCTTGCTCCCGGCCCCTTTACCTGCTGTACTCTCTCTGCCATTCCTTACTCACCTCTCTTTTCGTCAAAGTCTCCGTCGCCACCGGTCTGAGACTCATATACTTCGCGGTAAATTTCATTGGTTTTCAGTAATTCCTCATGGCTTCCAAAACCATTTACTTTTCCGTTCTCCATGACAATGATGCGGTCTGCGTCCTGCACACTGGAAATACGCTGTGCAATGATCAGCTTTGTCGTTTCAGGGATCTCGGTCAGGAATGCCTTCCGGATTTTCGCGTCGGTTGCGGTATCGACAGCACTTGTACTGTCATCCAGAATCAGCACCTTTGGTTTCTTCAGCAGTGCTCTTGCGATACAGAGGCGCTGTTTCTGGCCGCCGGATACGTTGGATCCGCCCTGCTCGATGTAGGTGTTGTAGCCCTCCGGCATCCGGTCGATAAATTCATCGGCGCAGGCAAGACGGCAGACACGCTTGCACTCTTCTTCCGAAGCATTTTTATCACCCCATCGGAGGTTGTCGAGAATAGTACCGGAAAACAGCACATTTTTCTGTAAAACAACGGCTACTTCATTTCGCAGCGTTTCCATATCGTAGGAGCGGACATCCTTTCCGCCGACCTTAACGGATCCATCTGTTACATCATACAGACGGCTGATCAGGTTGACAAGACTTGTTTTCGCACTTCCGGTTCCACCGATAATACCGATTGTCTCACCCGATTGGATGGAAAGATTGATATCCGAAAGAACCGGCTCGCCGGCTCCTTTTTTGTAGTTGAAATAGACATGATCGAAGGTAATGCTTCCATCCGGAATCGAAAAGTCCGGATTCTCCGGATTATCGAGATCACTCTTCTCATTCAGGACTTCTGAAATACGGCGCGCACTTGCAAGGCTCATTGTGATCATAACGAATACCATGGAAAGCATCATAAGGCTCATCAGAATGTTCATGCAATAGGTCAGAAGGCTCATCAGTTCTCCGGTCGAAAGACTGCTTCCGACAATCATTTTGGCGCCGAGCCAGCTGATCAGAAGAATACAGCTGTACACGGTCAGCTGCATCAGCGGTGCATTAAAGGAAAGATTTTCTTCTGCTTTACAGAAAATTTTATAAATATTTTCGGACGCTTTGTGAAATTTTCCTGTCTCATAATCTTCGCGCACATACGCTTTTACCACACGGATTGCGGATACGTTTTCCTGCACACTCGCATTTAATTCATCATATTTTGGAAATGCCTGCTCGAAATATTTGGTTGCAGACCGCATGATCAGAAACAGACACGTTCCAAGAAGAATAACGGCCACCAGATAAATGCTCGCAAGGCGTGCATTGATGTAAAACGACATAATCATTGCAATGATCATACTCGCCGGTGCACGCATGCACATACGAAGGATCATCTGATATGCATTCTGCAGATTCGTCACATCTGTGGTCAGACGGGTGACAAGACCTGCTGTACTGAATTTGTCAATATTGGAAAAAGAATATTCCTGGATATTTTCAAACATGGCCTGACGCAGATTTTTTGCAAATCCGGCAGATGCCTTTGCTCCATATTTTCCGCCCATGATACCTGCAAACAGACCGATGGCTGCTGCCACTACCATGAATGCTCCCACCACGTAAATGTGATGGAGATCGCCTTTTTCTACACCGTTATCGATAATGGATGCCATCATAAGAGGAATGATCATCTCCATGATAACCTCCAGAATCATGAAAATCGGAGTGGCAATGGAGGCTTTTTTAAACTCTTTTACCTGTGCTCCAAGTGTTTTTAACATGATGTCTCTCCTAACATATTTTTTACGTTGTTTTTGACCTGATCGATGACACGGTAGAAAGTGTCAAGATCTTCTTTTGAAATTCCCGCAACCGTCTGTTCTTCCAGCATATCGATCATATCTTTCGTCTTCTCGTGAAGCTCTCTTCCGGTATCGGTCAGCACCAGTTTTTTCAGCCGCGCGTCATAGGGAACGGACTCCCGTTTGATGTAGCCCTTTTTCTCCATGAGCTTTAAAATGTTGGTCACGGTAGAGCGGCAGATCTTAAATTCCGCTTCAATATCTTTCTGGAAAATATCTTTGTGCTCGTTCCTGCACAGATAGCCCAAAATCCACCCGTGCATGGCCGTCAGTTCATCGACGCCCCGCTCTCTGGCGGCTGCCATCAGGTTCCGTGACATCATATTGTCCAGCGTCCGCAGTTCGTGGCCGATTTTTCTTTTTTTACAACACACGCTGCTTTTTTCCTCCTTTCCCCTTTGCTGCCGTCCCCATCTATTCGTTATAAAACTGTTTGAATAAGGACTGTTCCATAAGCAACTGTTCTATAGATGACTGTTTCATATTAAACAGTTCGCTATAGAACATTCTAGGAGATTTTGTGGGAAATGTCAACCTGTTTGCGTAAAAAAATCGAAAAAAATGCTCCGGATAAAAGTTTTTCACTTTCCGCCCGGAGCATTCCGCTCGTTTATTCTTCGATTTTTCTTCTTAAATAGCTTCCCACCATATGGGAAAAGTTGCGGATATCGCGCGCATACGCGAAATCCTTGCCGAAAATCTTCTGCTCCGCCATAAGCTCCGTCTCCTCGCCTACAAAGACCCCAAGCACCGAGACACCCTGCTGCCTGAGGCGCCGCACCTCAGTTGCCGTGTCATGCAGTGCATAGTCATCCCGGTACGGCTTTGGATTTCTCGCATTCGGCCGGTTCACCAGCACATCGTACGGCTTTCCGTCGCTTAAGAGGATCAGCAGCTTCCGGTCCTCCTGGCGTTTTAAAAGATCCATCCCCGCCGCCTTGACAGCAAGCCCGTCGCGGTTGTTTGAGGATGTGATATACTCAAAAATATTGCTGTTCTTCTCCCGCGGATCGTCGTAATCGCGCATCCGGTGCAGGATCGTGTAATCCCAGAACGTACAGAAGCTCATCACGCGGAACGGGATGTGCAGGCGGCTTAAGGTCTCCGCCAGAATGTACGTCTGCAGTGTCACATTCTCCTGGCGCGGCCGCTGGGAACCGCTCGCATCTACGAGAATATCCACGACAAAATCCAGCGAATTCCGCCGCTGCTCCAGCCGGAACAGATCCGCATTCTGGCTCCGTCCCACCTTCCACATCCGCGCGGGCTGTAAAATTCCGTGGTCTGCATCCGCAAACGACTGATCCTCCTGCAGCAGCATCGCTTTTTTCAGTTCCTGATACAGCAGCGAAATGTTCTGCCGCACCGCGCGGTGCTGGTCGTAATAGGCATGAAGGTTTTTATCCTTCTGCTTCTGCGCGTAGGAGAGCTGATAATACTTTCCGACCGGATTTTTCAGCACACCCTCCGTGTAATAGAGGCTGCAGTCGCTGTGGATGCCGCGGCAGAGCTGGTAATTCCGGCTTTTCTCCTCACTCTCCGAGAGCCACGTTTTTCCGTAATTGCGCTGAATGTACTGATACATCCGTGCCAACGCTTTCTCATCGACGACAACGATCTTTTTGGTATCGCTTCCCGCTGTTTTTTCTTTCTTCTCTTCCGCCTCTTTTGATGTGAAATTTGTCATATCAAGCGAAACTCGCTCCAGATATGTCTCGAGCCCGTCCTCGTACAGTTCCTCCGAAAGGAAATCCTTCCAGGAATACTCGGTGAGCTCCTCGATCGTTACCGCAAGAACCGAGGCAAGATCACCGTGCTTTTTCACAAATGCGGGATCGACGACCTTATTGTACAGCTCGTCCGTCACCCGGATCAGTTCCATTGTATCCGCTGTTTCGGATGCGTGCTTCAGCAGCTCCATCCACTCCCTCGTTTTCCCCGAGTATGAAGGGCTTTTTCCCTCGTCCTCCTCTCTTCTTCCGCGCAGATACTCCAGTTTCAGGCGGCCTGTCTCATTTCTGGATAGAGTTTCAAAAGAGTGGTCCAGTATTTCCTCCGCTGCTCTCCTTCGAAAGCCCTTGACACCGGGGCGCTCGCTTTCGAGCCGCTTCGATACGGCCTCCTCCGTCACCAGCTGGGCGAGCATCATCAGTTCTCCCTCCGCTGCGCCGCTGTAAACCTTCTTCACCAGATACAGGTTGTAGGCTTCCCGATCAAAGTAACACGAAAAGGCGCCCTGGCGGATTGTGTCGTACAGTACCGTATCCGGCTCCTTCGCATACCGCTCCACATCCGGGTTCAGCTTCAGCGTGTAGTCGCCGCTGACAGTCCAGACGAGATTGCGGATCCGGCTTTCCAGCTCCATCTCATGCGTTTTTAATGTTTCCTCTGTCACCATACGTATTTCCTCTAAAAAATATCCTGCGGCGTCCACTCTTCCGGAATCCGCGTGCGCACGACATCCCGCACGATCTCTTTTTCAAACAGGTCAAAGCATTTATTGACAATGCCGATCTGCACCGCAAGATACGGGGACAGCCCCTGGCGCATCGTGCCGATCGCTCCGAACAGACCGCGGAGGTCGAGCGCGCGCGTGGTGATTTCCGCCTGTTTTGCCTTTTTCTGCAGATCGAGGTAAAGGCCGGCCAGCGCTTCGCGTGCCGCCAGTTTCAGATCCGGGAATTTTGACTGCATCAGATAAAACAGTGTCTCTTCTGTAAGCGGCGGCATGTCAATCACCAGAAAGCGGGACACCAGCGCTTCATTCAGCTCCCTCGTTCCCGCATAGCCGTAATTCATCGTTCCGATCATCCGCGCCGCCGGGTGAAGCGGAATTTTATCGTAGCCCGGCACATCGATGATGCGGCGGTAGTCGAGTGCGGCATGAAGAACACTGACCGCATCGTTTTTCGCCATGTTGATCTCATCGAGAATGCCAAAACCGCCTTCCTCTGCACAGCGGTAAATGCTGCCTTTCCGGAGTGTGACCTCCTGGTTCTGGAACGTATCGGTTCCGATCAGCTCGGCGCTTCCTGTGTTTACATGGAAGGAAACGTTGTACGTCGGTCTTCCGAAAACATACGCCAGTGTCTCTGCCAGCACGTTTTTTCCCGTTGCCTTCTCGCCGGTCAGCAGCAGATTTTCGCCCTGCAGCAGCGCGGCAATTGCCATCTCCAGAATCTCTTTTCCGAAAAACGGGATTTCCGGCGTGCTCATGCGGTTCTCTAATCCCCCCGCCACTGGATAGCTCTCGCGGAATTTCTGCACACTCTCAATTAACGCCCCGCTTACGCCCTGTTTCTGTAAAAATGAATCGTTCATCTTCTATTTTTTAATCCTCTCTGTCGTTAAAATATCGCTTTGCTTCTCTATAGTATACGGGATCCGGCCACTTTCTGCAAGACCGGACTTTGGCTCACTGCCCGCACAAAAAGACACCGGAAAACAGGTTTTCGTCCCATTTTCCGGTGTCTTGCTTCTATTTTATCTTCGATTCATCGATCGCATTATCCGCGGATTCCGGAAAGAATCTCCTCTGTGGAAGCTTTTGCCTCCTCGTCCAGGTTCTCTTTCTTATAGTTCTCATATCTCTGTTTGTGATGCGGATTCTCTGCCCACAGCTCGTCTGCGGCTTTTTTCCACTCAGCAGCATACAGATCACATTTTCCGCACAGATGCTCTGCGCTCTCCGGAGACTGCAGGTCGGTTGACTTCGCGCCGGTCTTCTCTACCATCTCACGCAGCAGTTCCGGATTTTCGAGCATCGGACATGGACGCAGGTGGTTGCGGTTGAACGGCTGTCCATCGCGGTATGCCTGGAACAGCGGCTGCTGCAGTGCTTCGATCAGGGAAACTTCGTTGATGTTGGCGCCGGAGTAATGGATGAAAACACACGGCTCCACATCGCCGTTTGCATTGATATGGCAGTAGTTTCTTCCTCCTGCGATACAGCCTCCGACGAACTCACCGTCGTTCTGGAAGTCCATAACAAAGATCTGTTTGTCGCTCTTATCGGAACGGATCTCACGCAGTCTGTGATAGATATATTTTCTCTGCTCAACCGTCGGCATCAGCTCCGGTGCAGCGTCCATGCCAACCGGCATGAAGTGGAAATACCAGCTGTAACGGCATCCGTGCTCGATCAAAAGATCCAGGAACTCGTCACTTGTAACGGTCTCGAGGTTTGCTCTTGTGTAGCAGATGGAAGTACCAAAAAGCAGACCGTGTTTTTTCATCAGATCCATGGCTGCCAGAACTTTATCAAAAATACCCTCGCCGCGGCGTCCGTCGTTGACCTCCTCGAAGCCTTCCAGAGACAGGGAGAAGGAGATATTGCCGAGCTTCTGAACCGCCTCACAGAACTCCTCGTCGATCAGGGTTCCATTGGTGAAGCAGTGGAATTCACAGTCATGATGCTCTTCTGCCAGACGCAGGATGTCTTTTTTGCGCACAAGCGGTTCGCCGCCGGTGAACATGTAGAAGTAGGTTCCCAGCTCTTTTCCCTGGCTTATGATATCAGAAAGTTTCTCATAGGAAAGATTCAGCTTGTGGCCGTATTCTGCTGCCCAGCATCCGGTGCAGTGCAGGTTACAGGCACTTGTCGGGTCCATCAGCATCGTCCATGGAATGTTGCAGTTGTATTTTTCACGGTTCATACGGATCTGTTTCGTTCCGACGAAAGCTGCCTGGAATCCCAGGTTCAAAGCAGTCATTTTGATCACCTGCGGATCCAGCTCGTCCAGTCCTCGGTTGACGTACTGTACCCATTTGTTGTCCGGGTTCTGCAGCATGGTGCGGATGTTGTCGAACGTTTTCTCCGCAAACATATTTCCGGTAAATTTCTGTACGAAATCCGTCAGATTCAGCAGTGCTTTTGTTCTGTCGTCTCCGTGGTTCACATATTTTAAAACACCATCGATCGCAGCGCCTGCAGCGGCTCTTTCTACTTTCATTTTTGCATCCATTGTTCACGATCTCCTTTGTAATAGTTTAATATTTTCGCCCGGAATTGATCTGGTTTTGAATACCACATCCTGGCTTTTTCTCATTATATTCTCCATATTTGGAAAATACAACCCAAAATTCCCTCGTTTTGGACATATCAAAAAAAGTGTCCCACGAGGGAACACTTTTTCCTGTTTTTCTCTTTCTGTTATGTTTTACATTGCATTTTCGGATTCACACAGGGCATTTCCTAATTTTCGATCAGAACCGCACGGATCGGGCCGCCGTATTGGTGTTTCTTTTGGATCGGCGCAGCCACGAGAAAATAATGACCCGAGGTCACTTTCTCCAGATTCAGATTTTCAACAATCACCGTGCCTTTTTTCAGTAACTGCTGATGAACATCATTCCCTGATGTCTCATTTCCCACGGTTTCCTGCTCCACACCGAGCAGCACCAGTTTTTTCTCTGCCAGGTAATCTGCCCCATCCGGTGTAATCTGCGCATCGCCGCGGATCAGAAGACGTTCGCAGTCCTCTTCCATGACCTCCTCGAGCACTTCTCTTGTCACTCTTCCCTCAAGCTCCGCCACCTGACAGATG
>ENA-OZXN01000539-OZXN01000539.1-human-gut-metagenome-genome-assembly--contig:-NODE-539-length-10670-cov-6.734527_pt1 | contig 10670 bp, 9 predicted proteins | sample MGYA00244857_ERZ654098 | MGnify/ENA primary metagenome ERZ654098 (study PRJEB26926, sample SAMN06165225) | human gut metagenome | biome: ENVO:00009003; feature: ENVO:2100002; material: ENVO:00002003...
ATTATAAAAAATGTTCACAATGAGACGGAAGTGTGATATAATTTTAATTGTAGTTATCAAAGAAGTGCGTGGATATGAAAAACCAGAACCGACAGCATGGTTGCTGTTTCGTACACAGGGAGACAGGTGCTGTTTCGCTGCGTGAGAAAGTGATTCAGGTGTAAGTAGCCCCTTCCTGCAAGGCAAAGCCTGAAGGGGGGCAGCGAAGGTTACCGTTCGCGGAAAAGCGGTGAACGGTAAGCGTAGAACCGTACATTCTTACAGTTACTGCAAATCTTTAGATACGACAAGAGGTGATTGCATGATTAAGAAAGAGATGATAGCAATGCTGCTGGCAGGCGGCCAGGGAAGCCGTCTCGGTGTGCTCACGGAGAAAGTGGCAAAACCGGCAGTAGCATTTGGCGGAAAGTATCGAATCATCGACTTCCCGCTCAGTAATTGTATCAATTCAGGAATTGATACGGTAGGCGTACTGACCCAGTATCAGCCGCTGCGGCTGAATACCCATATCGGAATCGGTATTCCGTGGGATCTCGATAAAAACGAGGGCGGCGTAACCGTTCTGCCGCCATATGAAAAAAGTACAAACAGCGAATGGTATACAGGAACTGCAAATGCAATTTACCAGAACATGGCTTATATGGAAACATACAATCCAGAATATGTTCTGATTCTTTCCGGCGACCACATTTACAAAATGGATTACGAGGTGATGCTTGACTATCACAAAGCAAACCACGCAGATGTGACCATCGCATGTATGCCGGTACCGATCGAAGAAGCAAGCCGTTTCGGTGTCATGATCACAGACGGAAACGGAAGAATTACCGAATTTGAAGAAAAACCGGAGCACCCGAGAAGCAACCTCGCTTCTATGGGCATCTATATTTTCAGCTGGAAAGCATTAAAGGAATCTCTGACAGCCCTGAAGGATCAGCCGAGCTGTGACTTCGGAAAACACATTCTGCCGTACTGCCGCGACAACGGAAAACGTCTGTTTGCGTATGAGTTCAACGGCTACTGGAAAGATGTCGGAACGCTTGGCTCATACTGGGAAGCAAATATGGAGCTGATCGATATTATTCCGGAATTCAATTTATATGAGGAGTTCTGGAAGATCTATACCAAAGGTGATATCATCCGTCCGCAGTATGTTTCAGGGGACGCTGTCGTCGACCGCTGTATTATCGGCGAGGGCGCTGAAATCTACGGAGAGGTACATAATTCCGTCATCGGTGCGGATGTGCGCATTGAAAAGGGTGTTGTTGTAAGAGATTCTATTATTATGCGCCACAGCACAATCGGCGAGGGAACCCAGGTCAATAAGGCCATTATTGCAGAAAACGTACATGTCGGCAGGCATGTTGTGATGGGCGTTGGCGAGGAAGCGCCGAACGTCTTAAAACCGAATATTTACGGATTCGGACTTGTGACCGTTGGAGAAAAGGCAGTCATTCCGGATGGCGTAACCATTGGAAAGAATGTCTGCATTTCCGGCGAAACTTCCCTTGAGGATTACCCGGATGGCACACTTCCGTCCGGCGGAGCAATTGTAGAAAAGGACGGTGAGTAATATGAGAGCATTGGGAATTATTCTTGCAGGCGGTAACAACAACAAAATGAGAGAGCTGTCCAATAAAAGAGCCGTTGCAGCTATGCCGGTCGCAGGCAGCTTCCGCAGCATCGATTTTGCGCTGTCAAGCATGGCAAACTCTCATATTCAGAAGGTGGCTGTCCTGACACAGTACAACGCCAGATCCTTAAATGAACATTTGAGCTCTTCCAAATGGTGGGATTTCGGAAGAAAACATGGCGGTCTGTTTGTATTTTCTCCAACCGTTACATCAGATAACAGCTGGTGGTACCGTGGAACGGCAGACGCGATCAGTCAGAACCTGACATGGCTGAAAAACAGCCATGAACCGTACGTAGTCATCGCATCGGGAGATGGCGTATACAAACTGGATTTCAATAAGGTACTGGAATACCATATTGCAAAACGTGCGGATGTTACCGTGGTATGCACGGATTCCAAGGAAGCAGATACCAGCCGCTTCGGCGTCCTGAAGATGAATGAGGACTGCCGCATCGAGGAGTTCGAGGAAAAACCGATGGTTTCGAGCTCCAACGTGATCTCTACCGGTATCTATGTCATCCGCCGTCGCCAGCTGATCGAAATGATTGAGCGCAGCGCACAGGAAGACCGCTACGACTTTGTAAAGGATATTTTAATCCGTTACAAAAACCTGAAACGGATTTACGGATACAAGATCAATACCTACTGGAGCAACATTGCTACCGTAGATTCCTATTACAGAACCAACATGGATTTCCTCAAACCGGAGGTAAGAGATTACTTCTTCGGACAGTATCCGGGCATCTACTCCAAGATCGACGATCTTCCGCCGGCAAAATACAATCCTGGCTGCACAGTGAAAAATTCTCTTGTATCCAGCGGCTGTATCATCAACGGACAGGTTGAGAACTCTGTTTTGTTCAAGAAGGTATATGTTGGAAACAACTGTGTGATTAAAAATTCTATCATCTTAAATGATGTATATCTCGGAGACAACACTCACATTGAAAACTGTATTGTGGAGAGCAGGGACACCATCCGTGCAAACTCCTATCACTGTGGGGAGGACGGCATCAAAATTGTTGTCGAAAAAAACGAAAGATACGCCATCTGATTATGGGGTGAAAGGGGCATAAAAGTTTATGAACATTACAGACGTGAGAGTACGCAAGGTAACAAAAGAAGGAAAAATGAAGGCGGTTGTGTCTATCACAATCGATGACGAATTTGTCGTACATGATATTAAGGTAATCGAAGGAGAAAAAGGACTGTTCATCGCAATGCCGAGCCGTAAGGCTACGGACGGGGAGTACCGCGATATCGCACATCCGATCAACTCCGGAACCAGAGAAAAAATTCAGACTATTATCCTGAAACAGTACGAACAGGCGATGGCAGAAGCGGAAGCAGAGGAAGCTGCTGCAGAGGCCTGAGCAAAAAGGAAGAAAGAATGCCCCCGGGCGGAAAACGGAAGTGGTTACGTTTTCTGCCCGGGGGCGTTTTTGTCAGTAAAAATAAAGATGACGATATACAAAAGTATATCGCCATCTTTTTATGAGGGGGGAGATAGTGAGTGGTTTATCAACTATCCGAGATTTATTATAAAAGGAATATGTGAGCAAAGTGTGTCCAAATTCTAAAAGAAATGGAAAAAATATAAAGAAAAGAAGAAAAATTGTGGGAAGAGGTATGGACAGAAGAGAGAAGAGAGCGTAAAGTGAGAGAAAAATGTATCTTCGGAGTCTTTTTTTGTGCCTGTATTTGCGCGAGCTGAAAAATTCCGGGAGTACATCATAAAAAGAGGAGGAAACAGGATGAAACAGAAAAGAATCAGTGATTACGGATATCGGATCGGACATCATGAAAATGGACCGCGAAACAAAATTACGGATGTGCCGGGTGTGCGGGTAGGCCATGCGACGGTGGAAAGTGGAAATCAGCATACCGGAGTGACGGTGATTGTGCCGGGAGAAGGCAATCCGTTTCTGAAAAAGTACCTGGCGTCTGCCTACGTGCATAACGGTTTCGGGAAAACGTGCGGTCTTGTGCAGGTACAGGAGCTCGGAACTCTTGAAACGCCCATTGCCCTGACCAATACACTGAATGTCGGAAAAGTGGCGGATGCCATGATTTCATGGATGATACAGCAGACCCGAAAAGAAGGGGAAGATGTTTTTTCCATCAATCCGGTTGTCGGAGAATGTAATGATTCGAGAATCAATGAGATTTGTAACCGGGTAGTGGGGGAAAAAGAGCTGTATCATGCACTGGAGCAGGCGGATACAGACTTTGCGGAAGGTGATATCGGTGCCGGAACAGGAACGATCTGCTATGGGCTGAAAGGGGGAATCGGATCGGCATCCCGCACGCTGGTGCTTGACGGAAAAACATATACCATTGGTGTTCTGGTACAGTCAAATTTCGGGGCAACCAGAGATTTGAAAATCAGTGGAAAACCGGCAGGAGAGAAGATTCTGGAGCGGATCCGGGAGGAAGAATGCGGAAGCAGCGCCGAAGACCGGGGATCTATTATGACGGTTCTGGCAACAGACCTTCCGGTATCGGAGCGGCAGCTGTACCGGATTATCCGCCGCTGTGGAGTCGGAATCGCCAGAACAGGAGCCTACACCGGCCACGGAAGCGGTGAAATCATGATCGGATTTACAACAGCAAACCGCGTAGACACAAAGAGTACATGTGAGGTGGAAGCGTGCGCCCGGATAAAAGAAGAAAAAATCAACGAGGCATTTGAAGCAGCGGCAGAGGCTGTGGAGGAAGCGATCCTGAACTCTATGGTAACCGCAAAGGAAAAAAGAGGCCTGGACGGAGCCAGATACCGCAGCCTTGCCGAATTTCTGGAAATACCGGGATTTCTGAAATAAATTATTTTTCCAGAACCATACGTCCCAGCTCGGAAATTTCACATCCGCCTTTTGTCCGGTGCACGATGAGATAACCGGCGGAAGAAAGCTCTCCGAGCACGGTGCGCAGAGCCGCTTCGGATACAAAGGTTTCTCCGTCGGCCAGTCCGTTTTTGATTGCCAGGCGGCCTGCTTTCGGATGCGTCGATACGAAAGAAAGAACCTGATATTGAAGGTCGGTGAGGGAAACGTCAGCCATCTGGCGGGAGCGGAGGTACGTCGGCAGATCGGAAAGCTGCAGCTTATGGCTGCTGTACCGGGTAAACAGGCTGCAGGACAGATTGTACAGCTCATGAATATTTCCGGGGTACGCATATTCCTTCAGAAAGCGCAGAAGCCCTTCCGAAAAGATCCGGTCGCAGGTCATATCGGTGTTGTGGAAAAACTGAAGCAGAAAGTAATTGAGAAGATCGGGAATATCCTCCCTGCGTCTGCGGAGCGGGACTGTCTGAAGCTCTGAAGCACTTAAAAGGTGAAAAAGTTCCCGCAGGAAGGTTCCTTTTTCTACTTTTTTGTAGAGGTTATCATCCGCAATAGCAATGATCCGCACATCGAAACGGCGGGTTTCCGGTGCGGAAAAGAAGTTACCATGAATATTGGTAAGAACATTGACCAGCAGATCCTGAATGGAAAGCGGAAAACGGTCCACTTGGGAAAGAACGAGTGTGCCATGGTTGGTTTCGGCAAGAAGCCGGAGCAGAGAAGCTTCGGTCAGATCGTTTCCGGGAGAATGAAGAACGGAAAACGGATAATGATGGCGGCGCGAAAAATTGTGGATCGCACGTGCGAGTGTCCTGCGCTGTGTACCGCTTTCTCCCTGGACCAGAATCGGAAAATCAAAAAGTGCAAGATGTCTGGCCTGCGCCATCAGATTCTGGACGGAATCTGCGTGGGACAGGGAAAGCGAAAAGGTACAGGAGGAAGCAAAAAAAGTGCTTTCTTCCGTTTTTTCGTCTTTCGGAACCGACATTTCCGTGGATCTGCCCTCGGGAAGAAACGCAAGAAAAACAGGCTCTGTATCCGGAAAAACCATAGAGAGAACGCTTAACGTGATCTGTGTTTTCTGATCCGAAAGGAGAATAGTCCAGTCACCGTTGCGGTCGAAAGCCGTATCCGCGTAGGCAGGCGGAAAACATTCCGAAAAAGGCTGTCCTTCAAAGTTGGAGGAGGGAAGCGAGAAGGCATGTGCAAATTTAGTATTCATAAACTGAATGCGGCCATCCGCACCAAACAGACAGATGCCAATGGGAAGAGAGAACAGGATCACCTGCATGAGCTGTTCGGTCTGTACATAATTGGTATAGTAAGTTTCTGAGGTCTTGACGGTGTGAAGAATCTGATTGACATAATTGCGCGATACACGGTTTACGGTCTGCAGAGGAATGTTGAAATATTCGCAGAGCTGTAAAATAGTGGAAATATCGATGATACGGTTGCCGATATCCAGCACATTGGGAATGCGGGAAGGAACGAGCTGCGGCTCGCCGGCGGTGATAGCAAACTGAATGTCAGACTCGGTATCCTTGCATCCTGGATAAAACGGAACAAAGTCATATTGGGTGATGCCGCATTCCTCAAGCTGGGAAATGATAGCGAGCGTGGAATATCTATCATCGTTTACCAGATAGACACGTTCGTGCGGCGGAATCTGAATGATTTTATCCAGGAACATATGGTTGAAAACGCGGTCGCAGGGGAGCTGCAGAATGGAAGGGTCGATGGTAAGCGGAAAGTTTTCCATGGCGCGGGCGGTTGGAAAAAGGACGCACTGGTATCCCCGGAAGAGGGATGGGTCTGTGGCCTGTTCTCTTAAAAGGGTATTAAAGGTGAGATATTCACCGAGCACGGAGTGAAGATAAGACTGAAATTCGGAAAGCATTCGTTTCCGGGAAGAAATGATCAATACGTTGCCAAGTTTTTGTGTTCTGTTCATAAAGGGCCTCTTTTCCTGCTAAAAAGTGGTAATAGGTTAAAAATTAGGATAATTATACCATTTTTGACGAAAATAAACAACCTAAATGCAAAAAGACAAAAAAGAAAATAAAAAATCAGGAAGAATGCTTTGACATAGTAATGCATTGCATCTATAATACCGATTAAGCAAAGGGGCTGCAAAATAAAGGTAAGGCATCTTTGCTCTTTTTTATATCATGGTTCTGTTATCTGTGAAAAAAAGAACAAAGAAAAACAGCAGCATTTGCAGAAAAGGAGGAGACAACAATGAAAAAAAGACATGTAATGCGTGCTCTGGTTGCAGCAGCAACAGCGCTGGCATTGACAGCATGCGGATCGGCAGGTTCTTCTGACGCAAGTAAGAGCACATCGACAGCAGCATCAACAACGTCCGCTGCATCGACCTCATCCGGTTCGGAAGCAGATACAGAGAATGAAATCACGATCCCGGCAGGCGAGTCGGTATCCCAGGATTCAGATGTTACAGCAATGGTAGCTGTAGATTTTACCACCATGGATCCGATGGATACTTCCGATACACTTTCCGGTGGTGTACAGCGAATGATGATGGACGGTCTGTTTGGATTCGATGAGAATATGCAGATCATTCCGATGCTGGCAACCAGCTACGAAGCAAACGATGAAGCAACCGAGTATACGATCCATCTTCGTGAGGGTGTAAGCTTTACCGATGGAACTCCGTGGAATGCAGACGCCCTGATTGCAAACGTAAATAAATGGGCAGATAAGAGCCTTGGACTGAAACGTACTACATTCCTCTGCAATGTTCTGGATCATGCAGAGAAGATAGATGATTATACCGTTAAAATTTATTTAACACAGTCATTCGGTGCTTTCATCAGCAACCTGGCACATCCGGCTACGCTGATCATGAGCCCGAAACAGATTGAAGCAGGAGAAGATGCCTGTGCACAGGCACCGGTAGGAACCGGCCAGTACAAATTTGTTGAGTGGGTTGCCGGTGACCATATGAAGGTAGAGCTGAACAAAGACTGGTGGGGATATGACGCAGACGTCTGCGGCGGAACTGCTCTGGCAGATGCAGATGCAGGATTTAAGAGCATCACATTCAAACCGGTTGCAGAAAGTGCTACCCGTGTATCTGCAGTTCAGGCAGGTGACGCACAGATTATGTGGTCTGTACCGACCGAAAGCGTTGACACCTTAAAAGGTGACAGCAACGTATCCGTTGGAATGGGCGACAGCATCGCCGTATGGTACTTCTTCATGAATACACAGAAAGCACCGTTCAACGATGTTAAGGTTCGTGAGGCAATGGCTTATGCAATCAACAAAGAGGCATATATCCAGGTCGTTATGAACGGTTACGGTTCTGTGGCAACTTCTATGGTAGGAGAAGAAGTACAGCACTACAAAGGAAATGATCCGTATTCCTACGATCCGGAAAAAGCAAAAGAGCTGTTAAAGGAAGCAGGATATCCGGATGGATTTACCACAACACTGATGTACAGCAACACGACAGCAAATCAGAAAAAAGCAGAGTTCTACAAACAGCAGCTTTCTGAGGTTGGTATTGATCTGGAATTGAACGGAATGGAAAGTGCCGTTCTGAATGAAAAGGTTCAGGGAGCTGACTGCGCAGGAGCAGATGCCGAGGTTGACTGCTACTTAAGCGGATGGTCTACTTCCACCGGTGATGCTGACTGGGGACTTCGTCCGATGCTGGCAACCGAGTCTGAGCCGCCGATGAGCTACAATGTCAGCTACTATGAGAATGAAAAAGTAGATCAGCTTCTCAAAGACGGTCTTGCAACTGCAGATGAAGACAAACGTGGTGAGATCTATGGAGAAGTACAGGATATCGTATGGAAGGATCTCCCGCTGCTCTGCATCGCAAGCGATAAAAACATCTGGGCAACCAGCAACAACATTACCGGAGTATATCTGTTAGGCGATGGAAGCATCGGTATGAGAAATGCCAGAATGGCAGCCGAATAACGGCAGACTGAAACAAGGATATGAAAAAGACCCCGGCGTCCTTCCATCAAAAGAGGGCGCCGGTTTCTTACAAACAGGAAAGCAGGCAGTGATCCGTGGGATTGTACCTGTAGGATAAGCATGAAAGTAGGAGATACAATATGCCAAAATATATACTGAAGCGTATTGTGGGTACGATCCCCACACTGATTATTGTTGTTACATTTGTATTTTTCTTTGTCCGCCTGATTCCGGGAGATCCGGCGAGACTCGTTGCAGGAGAGCAGGCAACACAGGATGACGTAGAGGCAGTAAGAGAAGAGCTTGGCCTCAATAAATCCATTCCGACACAGTATGTTACCTATGTGACAGGACTTTTAAAAGGAAATCTCGGAACATCCCTTCGCACAAAGCAGCCGGTTACAAAGGAGGTTGCGGGAAGATTCGGAAATACCGTCCGTCTGGCATTTGTCACATTGCTGTGGAGCTCGGTTGTGGGCGTGCTCTTTGGTGTGTGGTCCGGAACACACCGGGGAAAATGGCAGGATTATACCGGAATGACGATTGCGGTCTCGGGTATTTCGCTCCCCTCGTTCTGGATCGGCTTTTTGCTGATTATGCTGTTTGCGGTAAAACTGCGAATTCTGCCGACAACAAGCGGAACGAGCCTGAAAAGTCTGATTATGCCGTCTATTACGCTTGGCGTCGGAATTGCAGCCGTGATCGCACGATTTACAAGATCCTCCATTATTGAGGTTTTAAAAGAAGATTACGTCAGAACAGCAAGAGCAAAAGGAATCAAAGAAAAGGTTGTGATCTGGAAGCATGTTTTCCGCAACTCCATGATCTCCGTCGTGACGGTTGTGGGTCTGCAGTTCGGCTTTCTGCTGGGAGGTTCTGTTGTCACAGAAACGGTATTTGCCTATCCTGGCCTTGGCTCCCTTCTGATTGAATCGGTCAATTACAGAGATTATCCGGCAATCCAGTCCCTGATTCTGATCTTTTCGCTGCAGTTTATCGTCATCAACCTGATTGTCGATATCCTCTATGCGGTTCTGAATCCGGAAATTAAACTTCAGTAGGAGATGAGTGGAATGAAAGAAAAGAAAAAAGTACAGACCGAGAACCAGGAGAGAATTAAAACTCCGTTTTCTGAGATGGTTCGAAAATTTAAAAAACAGAAAAATGCAGTAGTTGCACTTTGTTTTATCATTTTTCTCATTTTCCTTGCGTTTTTCGGAAGCAAAATTGTGCCGTACGGAATCAATGAGTATGATTACAATGCGATTTTGCAGGGACCAAGTATGAAGCACCTGTTTGGAACGGATGAGTTTGGACGGGATCTGTTTTCCCGTATCGTCTGTGGAACCCGGATTTCACTTGCAGTCGGATTCGGCGCTGTTACGGTCGGTGCAGTCTGTGGTACCATTCTCGGACTTCTGGCCGGATATTACGGCGGATGGATTGATTCTATTATTATGAGAATCTGCGATGTCCTGTTCGCTTTTCCGGGACTGATTCTTGCAATCGCCATCGTGGCAATCCTCGGAAGCGGCATGACAAACGTTGTGATTGCGGTCGCTGTCTTTTCTACACCGACCTTCGCACGGCTTGTCCGAAGCAAAACGCTGACCCTGAAAAATTCCGTTTTTGTCCTGGCGGCACGGAACATCGGTGTTTCCGATGCGAGAATTCTGTTTCACCACATTCTGCCGGGAGCTATTCCGGACATCATTGTACAGTATTCCATGTCATTTGGATCTTCCATTCTGACAGCATCGAGCCTTTCCTTCCTGGGAATGGGAGCACAGCCGCCGACACCGGAATGGGGACTGCTTCTTTCCAACGGAAGAAACTATATGACGAGCGCAATGTATGTGACGATTTTCCCGGGTCTTGCGATTTTCCTTACCGTACTGAGCTTTAACCTGTTAGGCGACGGACTTCGCGATGCACTCGATCCGAAACTTTCCGATTGATAAGGAGGAGCAGAAGTGGCTACTGATAACGTACTTGAGATAAAAAATTTACATACGTATTTCTATACCGATGGCGGTGTGATCAAAGCAGTAGATGGTGTCGATGTGAAGCTTCGACGCGGCGCAACGCTTGGCATCGTAGGCGAGTCGGGAAGTGGAAAGAGCGTGACATCCCTCTCTGTGATCAATGTCATTAACTTAAAAGCAGAAGATATTTATTCCGAAATGGATTAGATATCTTCTGCTTTTTTTGATATGCTTATATTGTAAAAAGAAGCCATG
>ENA-OZXN01000551-OZXN01000551.1-human-gut-metagenome-genome-assembly--contig:-NODE-551-length-10475-cov-4.105470_pt1 | contig 10475 bp, 9 predicted proteins | sample MGYA00244857_ERZ654098 | MGnify/ENA primary metagenome ERZ654098 (study PRJEB26926, sample SAMN06165225) | human gut metagenome | biome: ENVO:00009003; feature: ENVO:2100002; material: ENVO:00002003...
CGAGATGTCTTAGGGTCTCGTGGGCTCGGAGATGTGTATAAGAGACAGGTATTTGTCCTGAAAATGGTTATAAAATGTCGGCCGTATCACGCCTGCCTTATCTGTAATCTCTTTGATCGTAATCTTCTCGATCGGATGTTTTAATGCAAGCTCTTTAAAACTTTCTGCCAAAAGCGTATCTATCGCGCTCTTTCCCTGTCCAGTCATATCTCCCTCAAAGTTTTCTTACATAATCATTCTTCCAATGGTAATGCTAAGTCCTTCCGGATCATCCCGCAGATTGAGCATCCCGCCCGTCTCCACGATCCGTACCAGCGGTCTTAACGAAAAGTCCCTGAAATTCTTCGCCACAATACCATGCTGCCCGTTCGACAGCAATACTTCACATCCAATCGGATATACCGCCATTCTGCGTAAAAATATATTGACTAACTTCGGGGCAAATTCTGCTCCCGCCATCGCCATCATATATTCGATTGCATCCGCCGGCGAGAGCTGTTCTCTGCCGGGACGTTTCGAGATCATCGCATCATAACTGTCCGTGACTTTAATGATCCTCGCATATAACGGGATATCATCTCCGGATTTTCCGATCGGATAACCCTCACCGTTATACCATTCATGATGCATCATGACTCCGGCAGAAACAACGGCCGGAAAATGGTAGGATGTCCTTAAATATTCAGCACCAAGTTTCGGATGACTCTTCCACGCTTCCCGTTCAGCCCCTTCAAGCGGCCATTTTCCGTTGGCAATTTCTTCCGGTAAAAACTTCTTTCCTATATCATGCAGCATTGCTGCAACTCCAAGATCGTATAATTTGCTTCGCTCCAATCCGTATCTTGCACCCACCATGATCGAAAGCACACCGACATTTACGGAATGGTAATAAATATATTCGTCATAGTTGCGGATGTCCATCATATTAAACATTACATCGCCATTTTTCAAGATGTCTTCCACAACATTTTTCACAGTCATACGCAATTTTACTTCATCTACCGGCAATTCACTTTCATCCGTATCAAAATCAAACAGATCATGTATCAGCTTCAATGCATGACAGCGCACCTGCGGCGTGAGCACCTGCTGTATCTCAATCCCGCATGTAAATTCATCATCTATGTATATTCCAGGATATCCGAGAAACTCCAGGTTGGATATATATTCTGACGTCAGAAGCAGATGCTTTGCAAGAAGCAGTCTTCCCGCTCCATCATAAATATCCTGTCCAAGAGCCATTCCCGGCTTTAACCTGCTTGTCGGTATATAGCGCATGTACGTTTCCTTTCAAATTACAGTACCTTTATTTTATAACATTTATTCGTCAAATTCAACTGTCACAAAGTACCCTTTTGGAGTTTCTTTGACATCTACAACCTTTCCTTCCCCTGATTTGATCCGTTCACTTACCGCATAGTTAGCAGACATTGCATATGCTTTCCCAAGTGTATAATAATAGGAACCCGGAAGTTTTCCCTCTGTGATCGGCAAAACATCTCCAACCTCAAGTAATCCCGTACGCTCCATTTTAAACTCTTCGCGTCTCATTTTCTTTCCTCGTCTTTCTTCTGCAATGGATATATCAAAAGCACCATTGTCACATCAAAAGCATTATAGTATAATATTGCTACATTCTCAAGAAAAATCACTTCCGGAGGATCCTTACCTTATGTCAGAACAAAAAGATATGATCTTAGAAAATTTTCTTTCGTCTGCAATCCGCACTTTAGATACCGATGAAATTTACAACATCCTGATGGATTCACTCATTTTACTGCTGCATCCACAGGGACTTTTACTGACCCAGAACTTAAACACCGGCCGTTCCTTTTACACTGTACGCAGATGGGGAGATATTTTCTTTGAAAAAGATTACTCCGTTCCTTCTGACGCATTTCTCGAAGAGATACTGCACCAAAAAGGTTTTCTTGTAACAGGATCAGATTTTCTTACGGACAATCCTCTGTTAACTCCCCGGCAGAGCCGCTGGCTCGCACAGCAAAATATTCACGCAATTAAGGCGATCCGTTATCAGCAGGCTGTCATTGGTCTTTTGTATATTGCTGACGATGCGGACCGCATCTACACCGAAGAGGAACTTGTCTGTCTCGACCGTATCTGTTACTATGCTGCGTATCTTCTGCGCAACGCCAACCTGTATTATAATGCTTACCATGCTTCGATCACAGACAGTCTTACTTCCTTATATAACAGAAAACATGCCTTTGAATGTATCAAAGATGCCTGTTCGACGGATACCCCGATCAGTCTGATCCTGCTCGACATTGATGATTTCAAGCTCTACAATGAGCTTTACGGTGCCACGGAAGGAGATAATCTGATCACGCTCTGTGCACAGGCAATCCTTTCAAAGATCAGTCCGTCTGACCTCGCATTCCGTTATGGTACAGATGTTTTTATGATACTGACACAAGGGGATGATCCCACCAGTGCAGGTGCACTTGCTAATGAGATCATCCATAATATCATCAGTCTGCGGAGCAAAAACGATACCGTGTGGGACACAAGCATTACCTGTGGTATATCCACTTTTCCATCTATTTCTCCAGATGCGAAAACACTGCTCCATAATGCAGAACAGGCGATCTATTATGGTAAACTAGGGGGCAAAGGTCACCTTACCGTTTACCGGACCGGTCTTGAGACACGTTCCACCGATTCGAACTTAAGAACTGCATACGAACGTGTTGCGCCTACCATCTATGCACTGACCGCTGCGATCGATGCCAAGGACAGCTACACATTTATCCATTCCATGAATGTGTCGAAATATGCTGTGATCTTAGCCAGAGATCTTGGCATGAGTGAAAATGACATCGAACTTGTGCGTGATGCCGGTATGCTGCATGGCATCGGAAAAATCAGTATTCCGGAACGCATTTTACAGAAAACCTCGCAGCTGACACCGGAAGAATATGAGATCATGAAGACACATGTTGAAAACTCCACAAAAATGATCCGTTATCTGCCGCATATGGATTATGTAATTCCTGCAGTACTTGGTCATCACGAACGGTATGATGGCACGGGATATCCGCGTGGTCTTGCCGGTGAGGATATTCCTTATATGGCAAGAATACTTACCATCGCCGATTGTTTTGATGCCATGACTGCCAGACGTCCATACAAAAAGCCGCTCTCTGTCTCCTATGCTGTCAGTGAACTGAAAAAAAACAGTGGAACACAGTTTGATCCGGAATTAGTCAACGTATTTATCCGGCTTATCAATGAAGGTAAAATTACAGTATAGCGCAGTCTGGGCAATCAGATGCAGCTTGCTCAAATATTCTATTATCACGAACCAAAAAAGTGTCCCTGAAAATCTTTTATCCAGATTTTCAGGGACACTTTTTATATCTGTTTCTCTTTCTTTCCGCTTAATCACTTAATCGATTTCTTTATAATCTACGTCGACTGCTTTCGCTTCCTGCTCCATATCTTTCACCGTCCGCACCGTCTTTGTCACAACCCACAGATCACTGATTCCATCATAGATCAGGGCTGCTCCTACAAACTGCATGGCAAGTTTGACCATGCCAAACGCATTGACAATGCAGAGCACGCCAAATGCAATACTGATAATGGCAATGATCAGCATAATCCACCATCTGTCATATCCGCCATTCTTTGATTCTAACGCCATTTTCACATCCTGCACACCGTGAACAGCAAGTATCACACCGATCACGATCGGTACCAGGCTCACGATACTGCTCGGTTTTAAGAAGATCCATACACCGACGATCAGCACGATCAGCCCAAGGATTCCGGTGAACATATAACCGTTTCTATTGGTAATATAGGAAAACAGTTCTACCCCTCCAAGAATGATAAGTCCTGCGGCAAGCACTTTACATACGATATTGATCGTCTCTCCCGGCCATACGATCAGAACCACGCCCAATGCGATGCATAAAACTGCTGACATTATTGCATCTGCCTTTACTCTCTTAAAAAAATCTTTCATACTCTGCCTCATTTCCCGCCACACATGTTCTTATATGTGGCGCATTTTAATTCACCTCATATATTGCCTTAATTTCCCCTATTAGAATAACATTTTTTTATTTTTTCGTAAACATACATTCTGTTTCAGTTGTCTATTTTTTGCTGTGGTGTTACAATGAGCGCAGTTCATTCATGAAAGGAGTTTTCTCTATGGGAAAAGAAGTAAAAACAAATGCCATGCGCATTTTAGACCGCAATAAAATACCTTATGAAATTATCAATTATGAGTGTGATGAATTTATAGACGGTCTACATACCGCAGAAAAGACCGGTGCTCCAGTAGAACAGTCGTTTAAAACGCTCGTTATGTCCGGCAAGGCTGCCGCCGGCGGGAACAGACAATATTATGTTTTTGTCGTACCGATTGCGGAAGAAGTTGATCTGAAAGCAGCAGCAAAATGTGTCGGTGAGAAATCACTCGAAATGCTTCATGTAAAAGATCTGACACCACTTACCGGATATGTGCGCGGCGGCTGCTCTCCGCTTGGCATGAAAAAGCAGTTCCCGACGGTAGTACATGAAAGTGCTGCATCCTTTGATAAGATTTATATCAGTGGCGGACGTGTCGGCACTTCCATTACGGTCAACCCGGATGCACTCTTAAAAGTGACTCGCGGACAGTACGCAGATATTATCCAGCATAACTAAAGACAATTCGGGTGTCAAAAGTTGTGAACCACCTTTTGACACCCGAACTTTATTATTTCCTCATAATTGTGCTATTTTTGTTCCTAACTTGTCATCTCTGCACCTTCGCCTCTGGCAAGATCCATGATCTTCTGAAGTTCAGCGCCTTCTACTGGTGCAACACCGTGATCGATATGTTTTCCATCCTCTAAAAATTCGCCCAGCATACGGACATCCTTTTCTTTGGACATTTCAATCGTATAGTAACCTGCTTTTCCGGTTTTTGGATTGATCGTCAGATAAATACGGTAGCAGAGTGGCGGAACTAACCCTTTTTCCGGGAGATCCACACGGACTAATGTCAGATCCTCTGCAATGTCAAGTGCCATAACGGAATAATCATTCTCAGTGTATGGATTTAACTTCGGCTCCTTGAACACGCCTGCAAAAATCTCATTGATAAAAGCCTCTTTTTCATCGCACAGTTTGTTCATGAACTCCTGTTTCTCGGTAAACAGACGCTTCGGTAATACGCCAAACTCAACCTGGCGTTTTACAAATACCTGGAACTGTGCCGGTGTCATCTTCACCTGTTTCATCTGCGCTGCACGTTTTGCTGCCTGCTCATCAGCCTCATGTAACTTCTGTACAAGCTCTGTCTTTAATACGAGGTTATCAGAAAACGGATTGATCACCATTCCTGCAAGTTTTAACTCCGGTTTTACAACGATATTATTACATGCCGGGAATGGCATATTAAGCATCGCCTGGCTCTTTGGCTCCTCCGGAATCTGCTCTTTTGACGTATATACAACCAAAAACTGCTCTTCATTACTATTCTTTAAAAAACATGGAATCGGGCGATCCGGTGCCTGCAACATCGCCGGTACAAACAGCTTTGTCGGACGGAGCAAATTAAGAACCGTGGTAAGACGTTCTTTGGTCCGGTCTGCGGCATATTCCTTAATAGCCTCCTCAAGTCTGTCGTTCGTGATTTCCATTGTCATTTTCTCTTCCATAATTTCCCAATATCCTTTCCTGCAAAAACCTGCCCAAAACTTACGGACATCTCATTATATCACACCCCCCGCAAAAAATGAATGTTTTTTTTAGCTCCAGCGCCCGCCGGATGAGACAGCCTGCCCTGTTGCTTCTTTTCTATTTTCCCTATTTTCCTTTTCACCCAGACAGCTTCCGAATACTAACAGTTCATGTGCAAACAAAGGCATGGATGCAAGCACTAACAGTTTTACCCATTCAAGCAGTGTCAGTCTGCAGGTTCCAAACAGAACGACAAAATAAGGTACCTCCGTCACAAGCAGCTGCAGTCCCATCCCGATCACAAACGCAGCGATCATCAACCGGTTTTCCAGGTGATTCATCCGGAACAATGACGTTTCAACATCACGCATGCCGATCGCATGAAACAGCTGTGACATTCCAAGCACTGTAAATGCATAGGTCTGACAGCGGTTTAAAAGCTCCGTGTCCACAAGCAGTGTCCTTATCGCAGCCGGTGTGATCTGATTTCCCGCCCGGAGCAGAATCCCCACCGGGAGCTGCAAAAATGCCACCATACTGATCAATGCGATCAGCGCTCCATAAAAGCAGGTACAGTTTAATCCACCGCCCGCAAACAGGCTCTCATCTTTTCCACGCGGTGGTCTGTCCATATAGCTTTTATTTTCTTCCTCATCCACACCAAGTGCAAGCGCCGGAAGGGAATCTGTGATCAGGTTGATCCAGAGAATGTGGCTTGATTTTAACGGTGCCGCAAAACCGCACGCCACAGACACAAGCATTGTTATGATCTCCCCAAAATTAGAGGAGAGCAGAAATATCACGGATTTACGGATATTTTCATAAATGCATCTTCCCTGCGCGATGGCCTTTGCGATCGTTGCAAAATTATCATCCGTCAGCACGATATCCGCCGCATTTTTTGCCACATCCGTTCCCGCCTTTCCCATGGCGATCCCGACATCCGCTGCTTTTAGGGACGGCGCATCATTGACGCCATCTCCCGTCATCGCAGTAATCTCTCCGTTTTTCTTGCATGCCGCCACGATACGCACTTTGTGCTCCGGTGAGACATGTGCAAATACACGCACCTTTTTTATCTTCTCCGCGAGCATTTCATCCGTCATTTCCATTAATTCCTCCCCGGAAATGCATTCGTTTTCTTCCGACGCAATGTGCAGTTCTTTCGCAATCGCAAACGCCGTGTCGATCCGGTCCCCCGTGATCATGACCGTCTTTACACCCGCACGGTAAAATTCCTGCACAGCATCCTCTGCCTCCGGGCGTATGGGATCTGCCATTCCGACAAATCCGATAAACGTTAACCCGTTTTCCTTTAAACCGGAGGCCGGATTTCTCATTCCAAGTGCCAGTACCCGGAGTGCCTCCCCGGTAAACGCATGGATCACCTGATCGATCTCTCTGCGTTTCTCCGGCGTCATTGGAATCCGCCCGCCACCTTCCAGCAGAAATGCAGAGCGCTCTAAAATTTCATCCGGTGAGCCTTTGGTATAAGAAACATTTTCTTTTTCCCCACGATGCAGAGTTGTCATCATTTTCCGTTCAGAGTCAAATGCGATCTCCTGCGTTCTCGGAAAACTTTCTTCTAAACGCTCTCTTTGTATCTCAAACCCTGCCGCCATATCGAGCAGCGCAAGTTCTGTCGGATCGCCGATCCGCTCTCCACGGATGGACGCATCGTTACAAAGTGCATATCCCTCCAGAAAATACCGGTCTTTTCTGCGGTTTAACCGCTTTGGCTCACAGATTTTCCCATCCGTATAACATTTCGTCACCGTCATACGGTTCTGCGTCAGCGTTCCCGTCTTATCCGAACATACCACACTCACACAGCCTAAGGTTTCCACACTCGGCAGTCTTTTCACAATCGTATTGACCTTTACCATGCGTGATACCGAAAGTGCCAGTACCATCGTAACGATCGCCGGCAGTCCTTCCGGGACTGCTGCGACCGCCAGTGATATCGCGGTGATCAGCATTTCTGCGACATTGCGTCTCTGCAAAACCGCCATCACAAACAGCAGGATACACAAAAAAACGGAAACTGTACCAAGAATTTTCCCAAGATCCGCAAGTCTTTTCTGCAGCGGTGTCAGTTCCGTTTTTGTCCCGGAAAGCAATTTTGCGATACCGCCTATTTTCGTATCCATCCCGATTGCAGTGACGATCCCCTCCCCACGGCCGTATGTGACATTTGTGGTCATATATGCCTCGTTCTGATCGGTCGTATTTTTTGAGACCGGGACAGATTCTCCCGTCAGCGCCGACTCCTCGATTTTTAAATTAACCGCTGATATGATCCGGATATCTGCCGGCACCTGCCGCCCTGCCTCAAGACAGACAATATCCCCGGGAATCAGATCAGCAGCAGGAATCTCCCGGATTCCATCCTCATCATGGATCAGGGCATGCGGGCTTGTCATTTTTTCCAACGCCTCTAACGCCCGTTTCGCCTTTCCCTCCTGGATCACTCCGACCACGGCATTTAACAGTACTACTGCAAGTATAATGCACATATCTCCATATTCCCTCAGCAGCAGGGATATTGCCGCAGCCGCAAACAAAATAAAAATAAGCGGATCGCAAAGCTGTTCCACAAAACACGACAGCATCGATTTCTGTTCTTCCTTATCCAACAGGTTGTATCCCCGCTTCTGCCCATTTCCCTGTTCCTTTGACTTCTCCTGCATCATAGCCTCCCTACCGCATACTTTCACACAGATATCCCGACGGAGGGTTTTTGAATTCATAGGACATAATTTCCTATGAATTCAAAAAAGCCTGCCCTCATAATCTGTGATTACCACATCTTATGAGGACAGGCCATAATTCATGACAACGGATTCGCCTATCTTAAAACAAATTTGCCAACGATCTCACGGAGCTCGTCTGCACAGGAGTAACACTCAGATACCATATCATGTGTAGCACCTGTTTTCTCCACCATACCGCTTGTCTTTGACGCAATATCGGATACACCGACTGCTGCTTCTCCCACAGTATCGTTGATACCGCTTAATGCCTGTGCGATCGACTCGATCAAATCCGAGAGCTGCAGCATAGAATCTTTTACCTGATTCATGTTGGACTTGAATACATCTGCATCATCCTGATACTGGGCACCTACCTGTTCAAATTCTTTATAATCTTCAAGTACGGTCGTCTCCAAAAATCCGGTTGTCTCACTTAAGCACTCTGTCATATTACCAACTGCTTCATTGACAGCCTTTACAATATTACCGATATCTGCGATTGCTTTTGAGGTCTGGTCTGCAAGACTTCCGATCTCTGTTGCAACAACTGCAAATCCACGTCCTGCTTCTCCGGCTCTCGCAGCCTCAATACTTGCATTCAATGCTAAAAGTCCGGTCTGGGAAGAAATTTCCATAATGGTGTTAGTCAGCTCATTGATCTTTTCAACTGCCTTTGATCCCTCGATCGCCTTTTCGGATTTTTCTTTCACATTCGTATACATTTCCATGGTACGGTTACTTGCAGTTACTGTCTTATTACACAGATTCTTTGCTCTGTCCATAACCTCATTGGAAACATCTGCACCTTTTTCAGCCATTTCTGTAAGTCTGTCAGCTTCCTCTTTCATGGTGCCGACATTTTCATTGATATTTACAGTCGTTGCTGCAGTCTCCTGCATACCCGCTGCAAGCTGCTGGCTGGTTGCGGAGTTATCTGAGCACATGTGATCCACCGTCTCAGTTACCTGTTTTAATCCATCTACATTTCCGGTAATCTGCTGGCTTGCTGTGTCAATATTTGCAACCATCTCACGCAGATTTCTTCTCATAACACGGAGTTCCCGCGCCATAAAACCGGTTTCGTCTGTTCTTTTACATAAATCGTCACTCTTTGCATTATGACTGAAATTCAGATCTGCAGTATTTTTGATAATCTCTGTCAGATGTTCCAGTGGTGTACAGATGAAGCGGCTTAACAGATATCCAATAATCACACAGACAACAAGTGTAATTCCTGCTGTTATACTCATAAACCAGATCATCTGATTAACCGGTTTTACAATCTCATCTTTGTCAGCAGTTACAACCACGATCATATGGTCTGGTGTCAGCGCATATCCGGCATACTTGATTCCGCCATTAAATTCATATTCAACAACAGCATCCTCCGGAACAGTTCCGGACGCAAGCTGTGATACCACCTCTTTAACCACAGTGTTTTCAACTGGCTGCCCAATCTTATCTGCGGTCGGATGATAGATCATCGTACCATCTTCTGATACCAGATATGCATATGCACTCTCTACTCCTGTCATGTTGATCTCACTTATGATTTTCGAATATTCTTCATCTGTTGCAATATCTGCCGGAATATTCCCGATCGTCTGTGCTCCCATCTCTGCAAGACTCAGAATATAATTTGAATTTACGTTTTCAACAACTTTCCTCGATTTTGAACTGGCATTGATCACACTCCCTACAAGAGACACAACAACAATAAAAACCGCCAGCAAAGTAATTTTCGCTGAAATTGAATGAATGAATGTTACTTTTTCCTGTTTCATCGTACCTTTCTTCCGTATCAAATTTGAACACGGTTTCCCCTTCTTAGTGTTTTTCAGAATTATAGCACAATTTTATTTGAAATGCATTTTGTTTTCATTAAAATTTCAAAATTACTTATTATAATTTTTAATGAATTAAAATAAGACCCTGTTAACAGGATCTCTCTTTAGAAGAATCTCTATAATGCCGGCGACCGGAATCGAACCGGTACTGTATTTCTACAACAGGATTTTAAGT
>ENA-OZXN01000577-OZXN01000577.1-human-gut-metagenome-genome-assembly--contig:-NODE-577-length-10190-cov-3.419832_pt1 | contig 10190 bp, 8 predicted proteins | sample MGYA00244857_ERZ654098 | MGnify/ENA primary metagenome ERZ654098 (study PRJEB26926, sample SAMN06165225) | human gut metagenome | biome: ENVO:00009003; feature: ENVO:2100002; material: ENVO:00002003...
TGTCTTAGGGTCTCGTGGGCTCGGAGATGTGTATAAGAGACAGGGATGGAGAAATATCATCTTTCTGTGTGACAGAAAAAAACACTCCGGCACTTTTACTTTGTCCGGGGTGTTTTTTGTATATTATGATTCTAAAACTTTTCTATGTTTTTTCTGATACACCCTGCATACCAGCACTGCGATCAGTGTCCCCGTGATCATTCCGGCAAGAACGTCCGTCGGATAATGCACTCCGACATAAAGTCTTGAAAACATGATCAGAAATGCCAGGATCAAAGCCGGCACCCCGATCTTCCTTGGGCATGTCAGAAAGATCACAACAGCCGCTGCAAAAGAACTGCCGGTATGCCCGGATGGAAATGAAAGATCCCTCTGCGCTTCTATGATACGCTGCAGTCCATCCACAGCCTCATAAGGCCTTGTTCTGGCGACCAGATTTTTTAAAATGAGATTATTAACGATCAGAGATCCCAACAGGGAACACGTCATGAGCACACCTGTTCTCCGCATCTTTTTTACAAGTAAAAATACGATTGCAAGAGCAATCCAGATCCATCCCGCATCGCCTAAATGCGTAATAAATGTCATGACCGGCGTCAGAACAGCATTCCTCACATGCTCCTGGATCCACAATAAAATATTCCCATCTAACTGCAATAAAACATCCATCTTATGTATTACCCCGTTTTTTTATGTTTTTACATACATTTTATGTTTCTACTGCTGCCCCGTCAATACTTTGTTGAGCAGATCGGCAAGCGGTACCATCGCATTTTTTGCCTCCGCCAGTGTATTTGTCTGCGCCCCCACCTCGATCAGAAGTGTCTTCGGGCAATAGTGCATATTGTAGCGGTATCCCTTCAGATAAATTCTTCTGGTAAATCCCGGGTAATATTCTGCCGCCTTTAACTGCATCTGGAACGATATCGCCAGATTATCTGCAATATAAGGATTATAAAGATATTCGATATCGCCTGTTTTCGTCGTGCGGCTCAATCCATTAAAAAACATGATCTGCGCCATCGGCACGCCGTTTTGTTCCGTAACCAGTCTCGTATTGTTTCCGACTCCGTCACGGTGCAGATCGATCACAACCTCAATGCTTTTATTTTCCGCTAAGATCTGTTCTAACGCAGGGCCTGCTTTTGCATAGGCATGATCGCGGTCTCCGACATCATACTGCCCGGTGTGATGGATCACGGAAAAGCCATATTTTTGTGTCAGAAGCTCCGTCAGATAATCACCGACACCGACGACCGACATGGATGCATCACCCGGAACGGAATCCGCATACCCTTCCTGTGAATGCGTATGATAGATCAGTATCTGCGGTGTGGACGCATCATGGCTCAAACGTACATCCTTTCCGAGCAGGGCATCCGCATTGAGCTGTGCGCTCCCGATCGTCGTCGTATTGTCCACCTGATAAAAATTCTGGATCAGATAATCAAAATCATTCAGCTTTTCCCTTGCAAATGTCACTGCTTTGATGTCTGCCACAGCGGAAGCTGCCTGACTGTCTGCTGCACCTGCCTCTGCAATCTGTGCCTGCTGATTTTCTGCTGCATCTGCCTCTGCCGGCTGCTCTCCGGTGTTCTCCGCCACACCTGGCTCTGCCGGCTGCCCTCCGGTGTTCTCTGCTGCACCTGCATCCGCCGTCTGTCCTCCTGCATCTTTTTCATCTGACAGGCTCGTACCATCTGCGCTTCCGACCGATGGTATCACTTCCCCCGTCTTTTCATCCACATAATTTTCATCTGCAGCCTCCCGCGCCAGAATTGCCTCATAAGAGAGATCACTCTCGATCTGCGTCTGGTATGATCCACTTTCAGGTTCATAGTTTTCCCCGTAAAAAAGCACATCGATCACTTTCTCCACAAAAGACCACTCCGTCTCATCTTTTACACTGTAAGACAAACCGGGCAGATAAAAATCAAGTACTTTTTCGCAGCAGCTTTTTGCCCCCTCTTCTCCAAGCTTTGCAAAGAAAGATCTGTTTGTCTGTAAAAGTATTCCAATGACAGCCAGCAGCAATCCCCCCAGCCAGACGGCACCATTTATTTTTTTCTTTTTTAAATGTCGATAACGATAAGCATACATACTACACTGTATGCACTTCTATTTTTCATTATACCATGAAGCTTTGCTTCTTGATCGTGATCTGCATGAGTTTCGCCCGGCAGTCTTATTTTACTATAATCCCGCCTGTCTATTATGCCGGCAGTCCTTCCCCCATAAATGCAATATTGATGCCTTCCGAGATCGTGTAGCTTAATCTTTTGACCGACTCATCAATATCTTTTGGCGTCACAAACATCGCATTTAAATTCGGTGAGAGAAGTTCCCGGATCAGTTCATATTTTTCTCCATCGTTTAACTCTTTTAACGAATCCCCAAGCATATCAAATGCCTTGCTCTGGCTCATCGCAGCGATCAGGTTAAACATTGTGTCATTGACGATCGTTGCAGCATCCACAACTGTCGGTATCCCGATTGATATCACGGGAATCCCAAGGCTTTTTTTATTCAGTCCGTGTCTATGGTTTCCAACCCCGCTGCCCGGATTGATCCCGGTATCCGTGACCTGAATCGTCCGGTTTAACCGCTTGGTGCTGCGCGCCGCCAACGCATCAATGACAATGACCAGATCAGGTTTTGTCTCATCGATGATTCCATGAATGATCTCAAGACTTTCCATTCCCGTCTGCGCCATAACTCCCGGGACAATACTGCTGATCCGGTTCACATTTTTTTCTCCGAAAGCATACTTTCCATACTCTTTTACAATGTGTCTTGTGATAAAAAGATTGTCCACCACACGCGGGCCTAGTGCATCCGGCGTAACTTCACGGTTTCCAAGTCCAACGACCAGCACCGACAACTCCTCATTTTTTTCCTGGATCAACTGACGGATGATCTTCGCAAGCTGTACGGATATCTCTCTGTGATAGTCTTCATCCTCCTCATCCATATTTCCCGCCTCGATCGTTATATAGGTTCCCTTGGGTTTTCCCATCGTCTTTGCACCGTTTTCCGTCTCAATGACCACTGTGCTGACTGTGATATTTTTGTCAACTTTCTCTTCTAAGAAACGGACTCCCTTCAGATCAACATGATCTTCCTGCATTTTTTCCTGCGTTTCAAGCGCTAAATCCGTTCGTATCTGATACATAAATTTTCCCCCATATTCCAATGCCCTGCTCCGGCATCTGTTATCTTTGCCTATATTATTTCTGGTCTGAAAAAAAATTATCCATAATTTCTCATTATTTTACTGTTTTACACTTGACAACCACAAAAACCTGCCCTATAATATACCAGTATGTTTACATTGAACTGTCCGTGTCCGGCTTTAATGTAACAATCATGAACAATAACGATTACAAATTGGAGGTGTACGGATTGGCTAACATTAAATCTGCAAAAAAAAGAATTTTAGTAACAGAGACAAGAGCTGCTAGAAACAAAGCGATCAGAAGCGAAGTGAAAACTTCTATTAAAAAAGTTGAGGCTGCAGTAGCTGCAAACGATAAAGAGGCTGCAAAAGCTGCTTTAACAGTTGCTATCTCAACTATCGAGAGCGCTTCTTCTAAAGGAATTTACCACAAGAACAATTCTGCCAGAAAAGTTTCCCGTTTAACAAAACTTGTTAACGGTTTAGCTTAATTTTTGAAACATAGATAAAAACATATATGCGGCCTTAACCCAGCCGCATAATAAAAACACCAGTACCGTCATACTGGTGTTTTTTTGATTCATAGGAATTTACGTCCTATGAATCAAAAAGCCCTCCGGGCGGGATCGCACTGCGTCGGAGATGAATTATGTCGCAAAGCGACCCGCCGCAGGCGGGGAATCCTGTGAAACAGAATTCTTTTTATGTTATTTTTCTGACCGGCTGTACTTCATAATAAAAAGCTCTACCGCCATCTGATCATTCATGCGTCCTGTTTTTACGGACTCCTCTAAGTCAGCTCCATCATAAAGCGCCCTCTTTAACTGCGCCATTGTAAATCCTTTTGCCTGTGAAATATTCCGTTTTACCGCAAACGGCGGGATTCCCGCATTTTTGGCAATCGACTGATTGTCCATTCCACGCCCTGCCATATCACGCACATTTAAAAGGATCTGAAACTGTCTGGTAATCAGAAACATAATGCGCATCGGAGGTTCTTTTAATGTCAGAAGATCATAATACAGATCCAGTGCCTTCCGCTGGTTATGCTCGGCGATTGCATTGACCATCTCAAATATCTTATTGGTCGTCTGTTCCGTCGTGACTGCCATCACATCTTCCGCTGTGATCACATCCCGGTCTAAGGCATAACAGATCAGCTTTTCTAACTCCCTGTCAATATTTCCCATATCCGTTCCTGTCCTGCTTAAAAAAAGCTGCATCACGGATCCGGTGATGTTTTTTCCTTCTTTTTTTAATCTGGTCAAGATCCAGCGCGTCAAAAGTTCCTCGCTCTGTGCTGAAAACTCTACGATCTTCCCATTATTCTTGACCGTTTTATACATCTTCGAACGCTTGTCCACTTCCTCTTCCACAAAAATAAAATGTGTCGCCGGTGCCACCTGCGTGAGATATTCAGCAAGATCCTCACAGGAACTTTTAAAAAATCCGCTGTCCTCGATCAATATCACTCTCCGGTCTGCAAAAAAAGGCAGTGTTTCGGCAAGATCAATCACTTCTTTCGGATTGATATTCTTTCCCTCAAACGTCGTAAAATTCATGTTGTCATCCGGCGCTGCCATTGCATTTTTCAATTTGTCTTTATACTGCTTTTTTAAATATGCTTCCGTTCCATACAGCAGGTAGATCTGTTTGAAATTTCCGCTTCTGATATCATCATCGATCGTTTTCATTTTATCTGATTCCTTTTTATCACTTATCCAGATACAAAGCACTGATATTGCATTACACTTCGCTGCATTTTCGCTACATCGAATTACGCAGCGCTGCACTACGCAGCTTTGTACTAAGCTGCATACCACAGTATAGCATACATTACCTGACAAATACAAACCGCTTGTCCGGAAGTAAAAATTTTTGTACTGCCAGCTTATTTTTCTTTAACCGGGTCACTGTGATCTGTCCACCCTCCATCGTGTAAAACAGTGCACTCCCCGTATCCCGGATATTTTCAACCGCCGCTCTGCCCGGATGTCCGTATCGATTCTTTTCTGCGCAGGAAATGACCGAAATCCGTGGCGAAACCGCATCCAGAAAACTTTTTGTGTTTGAATATTTTGAACCATGGTGCGCCGCCTTGTAAAAATCTATGTCATTGATTCCACCCCATTTTAGGATCTGTTTTTCCTGCTCCTCCCCGATATCTCCGGTAAATAATGCTGAAAAACCTTTTTCCTCATACAATAATACCAGTGATTCCCCATTCTTATCAGTACTTATTTCACTTCTCTGTTCATCTCCCACATGGTACTCCGGCGAAATAGCTGTTATCTTTGCGCTTCCAGAAAAAAGTGTATCTTTCCGGCTCATCATACAGATTTCTGTTCCATGTTCTTTTGCCAGTGAGACCAGTTTCTCATAGCTCTCATCCCGCATCATCCCCCGGAAGAGCACCAGATTCCTGATCCGGTATCCCTCATCGAAAATCTCCAACAGACCTGAGATATGATCCAGATCCGTATGGGAAACAAACCAGTAATCGATCTCATTCACACCGTTTGACTTTAAATACGGCAGGATACGGTACTTTCCCACACTCTGCACATTTGTACTGCCACCATCTATAAAAATATCATAGCCGCTGTCTGTATGCAGATAAATCCCGTCTCCCTGTCCGACATCAAGCACAGTAAGTTTCATCCCTTGTGAAACTGGTGTAAACAAAAAAACAAGCAGTCCCAACCCACAGGCAAACAAACTCCACTCCATTCCACGGTAACTCTTTCTTCTCTTTTGCCTTCCGTTTTCTTCTGTCATCTGCTGCATTTCTTTCTGGCGCTTTGTCACATGAGAAAGCAAAAAAAGTCCCACGGCAAGCAGCAGATAGTATACGGTAATTTTTACTGCGGATGGTTTTCCGGTAATCAGCAACGCATGAGGCAGACCCGATGCGATCGTACAAATTTTTTCATAACCGCTTAAAATCACATGGCACGGCAGCAATACGATATGCACGAGTACTGCCTGCGGCATCACCGCACACCCCAGCAGACCCCCGGCAATTCCGGACGCCAGTACAATTCCAACAAACGGCAGCACAAGCAGATTCAGCAGCATCGCATATACCGGGATTTCATAAAAATACCATGCCGTAACCGGCAGTATCACAAGCTGAAGCACGAATCCTGTACCAATTTTTTGCAGCACCGCATACCCCTGGTATGCGCTCTGCACAATTTTTCCAGCCCATACCACACCAAGCACCGCAATAAAAGAAAGCTGAAATCCCGCATCATATAATGCAAACGGCTGCTTCCATAAAATGAGCAGTGCGGTAAAACCCATTGCATTTAGGGAATCATAACTTCGCCCCACCGCCTGCCCAAGCAGAAGAATGCAAAACATACTGACCGCACGGAACGACGAATATCCCATTCCGGTCATCATGCCATATAAGATCATAAACACTGCCGCAAAAATTCCCGATCCCCAGAAACCAAAGTTCCCTTTTCGCAGCAATCGGTACAATGTCATGCCGATCACTGCGATATGTAATCCCGATATCGCCAGAATATGTGAGATCCCGGCAGTGCGGTAAAGCTGTTTTACCTCCGCATCCAGAAGATTTTTTTCTCCGAGCAGCATCGTACTTAAAACTCCACCCTCCCGCACGCCAAGTGCCTGTTCATACAACCCTGCCAGATGATATTTCCATTGATACATTTTCTCCGCAATAAGATTCGCTTTTCCGTATGCAGACACTCCATCCACATCACTTACGGCAAATGCGGTCCCACGCGCCTTATAATAAGCCGCCTGATCAAAGTTTCCCTCATTGCGTGCCCGGTTAAATAATTTTATTTTTCCATGTAAAACAAGCGTTTGTCCGATAGAACAGGTGTCGGACTCACCATAGATGATGATGCTTGCAGATATGCGCTGCCATTCACTGATTTTAGAATCCTGTCTGATCTGACAGGATGATAGATTGTATAAATACTGTTCGTTTTTTTGCTCTTTGCCGGTGAGTTTCCCCTTTAAAAGGATCTCTTCCCCATCTTCCAAATACGGCAGATATTGATTTTGTTCCGCCTGCACAACCCCGCAGTGATGCCAGCCCAAAAATAATGCTGCGACAGAACATACCGCCATACACCACCGCCGTTTCCGAACCGGATATCTGTCACTCTCCGGCATCCCTCTGTCATGTCCTGTCACGATTGCAGGCCAGAGCAGAATTCCAGAAAATAAAAGCCAAAGCGTCCATGGCTTTCCATACACGGCAATGGAAATACCGCAGATAAACCCTGCTGCCATTTCAAGAAATGGTCTTTTCCCCAATTTATTCCTCCTCTGTTACTCCTGTCTCTTCCAATGAAACGACGTAATCAAGATTTCTGTCATACATGTCGCTCAATTTAAAATTATCACGGTAAGTGCCACTGGTATCCCCATTGACCGAGATCTGTACTTTACTGATCGTAGACAATTCTGTCAGGGAATCCACGATTGAATAGATGACAACCGCCTCATTCACCTGATAATCCTGATTTTTAAAGTTTTCATCCAGACTCACATAGCAGACACCGTCCACCACGGATACATTGATCAGTTTCGTTCCCGCCGGAATCGCAGATTTTGCCCCCTCTGTCTGCGGTCCCTCCAAAAGCTGTTCCATGATCAATTTTTCCATCGACACGTTGCTGCTGTAATAGACATCGCTTCTTGTCTCCTCCACCAGTCCGTCACCGGTTTCATTTGCAAAATAAAGTTTTAATGTCGTACATTGGATTGAATTGATCTGTTCTCCCGGATTCTCAATAAAACTGTCCTGATTCATGCTTCCGACAATATTGCCCCTGATATCCGTAAGCGGTGCATCTGCCACATAAAATGATACACAGTCCACCCCTGGAATCTGTGTCATGGTAAGAACCACCGCAGCACGGCACAATACTTCTTCAACCTCCGTCATACTGCTGTAATCCGCATCAAAATGGATCGAGAGCATCACGCCGTCAAGCGAATAATCGGTAACCTCCACCCCGTTTGGTATCGGTTTGCGGTACTCAACATTGTCAGAATCTGAGCTTAACTTTGCTAAAAATTCTTTGATCATCCCATCCGTATCCGAAGCCTCCGGCTCATAGGGAACATCTACGATCTTTGTTTTGTCCTTATTCAGATATTCGATATTATATTCGCTGCTCACTTCATCATTTCCGCATCCAGCCAGCAAAAAGACTGCCAGGATACATCCTGACAACAGCACAATGATTTTTTTATCCATAATCTGACCTTTCATTTTCAATAGATCCAATCTGTTATGAAATATAATTGAGCGGAATACGAACATTAAAGATCGTTCCCTCTCCCTCTGTACTGAACACCTTGATCGCACCACGGTGCATCAGTACTGCATTCCGCATGATGGCAAGACCAAGTCCGGTTCCACCGATCTCCCTGGAGTGTGACTTGTCCACACGGTAAAAACGTTCATAAATATGTCCTAACGAATCTTCCGGTATTCCGATTCCGGAATCTTCTACTTTCAGGTAAAAATATTGATGATCCGCATTCAGCGAAACATGTACCCAGCCGTCTTCCTTGTTGTATTTGATCGCATTTTCAATCAAATTGGTAAACGCCAGAGTAATCTTTACCTCGTCAACATCTGCGCTGACCGGGCGGAAACTTTCAAGCACAAGCTCCACTTTCTGCTTGTCCGCGATCGGACGCAGACGTTTTAAGATCTGCTCTAACAGTTCATTGATATTGATATTTGTGATATTCAGATCTCCCGCTGCCTTGTCCATCTTGACTAATGAAAGCAGGTCATTGATGATCTTCGTCTCACGGTCCACCTCATTGCCAATATCTCCCATAAACTCTTTGTAGAGTTCGATCGGGGCATCCTCCATGCTGTTGATGGAATCCGCCAGCACCTTCATGGAAGTAAGTGGTGTTTTTAATTCATGTGACACATTCGACACAAACTCCTGTCTGGAATCATCTAGCACCTTCATTCTTCCAAGCGTTTTATTAAATTTCTCACTGATCAGCTTCGTCTCTGTATAATCATTGACAGAAAGCGCATCCTCGCCATAACCCGTCTGGATCTCATCAATTGATTTTGACATCTTATGAAACGGTCTTACCATCTGTCCTGCAATGATGACGCTTGCGAAAATAACTGTAAAAATGCAGATCAGTTCAATGATCCTCGTGTTCGTTGCAAGATAATCCAGGTTCAGGCTGATACTGTCCGTTGACACGCTCACCATCATGACACCTATCACCTGTCTGCTTTCATTTTCCTGATCCGTGCGCACAAGTGGTATTGTCATCTCAATATAACGATATTTTGAATCATATTTCGTAATCTCCTCCCCGTAAAAGCTTTTGATGACTTCCTCTGAGATGATCGTCTTTTTTTCATCAAGCTTATAAGTATCTTTCACTACCTGAAAGGTGTCACTGATGATCATGACACGCCCGTCATAGATAGTGGAAAGCTGCTCGAGCTGTGCGTTAATGGTAGGAGAACCGGAATTTTCCAGATAATCATTTGACACGATCTGATTCGCTAAAATCTTTGCCTGGCTTAAGATTTCGCTGGTTCGAAGTGAAACAGCCCTGTTTTCATAAGAATTGAGCATCCCGATCCGCAAAAGAACACATGGGATCACGCCTATAAGAATAAGTAAAAGAACCAGCCTGAATCTCAGGCTGTTCATAAAATCTGTAAATTTTTTTAATTTTGTCATGGCTGCACCTTACTAATTCTGAGAATAATAATACCCAACGCCCCATTTGGTATGCACATACTTCGGCTCGCTCGGATTGCTCTCGATCTTTTCTCTCAGACGCCGCACATGAACATCTACCGTACGCACATCTCCCGGATATTCGTATCCCCACACAAGATTCAAAAGATTCTCCCTGCCGTAGACTTTGTTCGGGTTGTTGACAAGAAGCTCTAACAGATCAAACTCTTTCGCGGTAAGATTCACTTCTTTCCCTAAAATAAAGAGTCTTCTGCTCTCACAGTCTA
>ENA-OZXN01000614-OZXN01000614.1-human-gut-metagenome-genome-assembly--contig:-NODE-614-length-9890-cov-3.348449_pt1 | contig 9890 bp, 7 predicted proteins | sample MGYA00244857_ERZ654098 | MGnify/ENA primary metagenome ERZ654098 (study PRJEB26926, sample SAMN06165225) | human gut metagenome | biome: ENVO:00009003; feature: ENVO:2100002; material: ENVO:00002003...
CTTAGGGTCTCGTGGGCTCGGAGATGTGTATAAGAGACAGACGTTATATAGATCAGCTATGTTTTTTTTCGCGTGAAGAAGGGAAAAACAGAATTTATATGATCGTCGATGATGGGGCGCTTGTATCGAAGGAATTGCCGCCGGATATCAAAAAAAGGTTCAGGGAAACAGGCGTGGAGGAGCCTTTTGTATGCAGACAGTTTGAAACGTATCTTAAAGAGAACCGATGAAAGGAGAGGATGTATCGTGGGGTGGCTGACTTTTTGGAATCCGAAAAATCTGCAGAAAAAAGTGGATATGTATGGGTATCATTTTTCGTGGAAAACCCATGCAGTGATGATTTTTCTGGCACTCGCAGGGGTGATTGGCATAGGTGCCGTGTTCCGGCTTAAAGCGGGCGGCGTTGTGATCGCGTTGACCGCGGTTATCATGATGCTTCCGGTTCTGGTGCTGGATATGTACCATAAGATGTACGAGCAGAAACGATTTGCGGATGCTGCGGAATATATGGAGCAGATGTTATATGCATTTCAGAAAACAGGAAAAATTTTAAGTGCATTAAAGGAAACCAGAGAAATATTTGAAGAAGGGAAGATGCGTTCCTGTATTGAGCAGGTGATTCTGAAACTGGAATTTGGAGACTTCTCTGCAGGAGAAAATGTCTTTGAATCAGCATTAGAACCGATTGAAAGTCAATATCAATGCTCTAAAATAAAAATGCTTCATGAGCTTTTGATCAATGCCGAGGAACATGGGGGAGAGATGAGTGAGTCTGCACTGCTCCTGTTAGAAGATATCGAATTGTGGAAGCGCAGAGGCTATCAGCTTCAGGCAGAGAAGAAAAAAAGTCATACGGATAACATTATTTCTGTGATTGTATCCGTTATTTTGTGTGCGACGGCATTGTATGTGTTAGATTCCATGAAAGATCTTTTTGTGGTGAAAACGGATTTTAATATTTTTGGAGTAGGGATCATTCAGGTCTCATCACTTGTATTTCTGCTTTTCCTATTATGGGTATTTGTAAAGAGTTCGAGGAATCTGACGAATGACTGGCTAGCCACAGAGAAAGTGGAGAAAGAACAGGAAATCAGTTCAAGCTGTGAAATGGTGTACCATTACAATGAGAAAAAGGAAAAAAGAAAAAGTATGTTATGGGCATTGCCGGCGGCTGGTATGATGTTAGCTGCTGTATTGGCCGGAAAACTTATTCTCGCAGGAATTTTATTCCCGGTGACGCTTTTTTTAGCCATGCAGCATAAGGTGGGGTATCAGATTGCAAAAAGAGATGTGAAGGAGGCTGTTTATCTGGCTCTTCCGGGCTGGTTTATGGAACTTGCTCTGTTATTGCAGAATAATAATGTACAGGTTTCAATCGAAAAGTCAAAAAACAGTGCACCGCCGGTGCTCAGATATGAGATTGAATGTCTGGAGGAGCGATTAAAAAAAACGCCGGAAAAACTGAGTGCATATACAGAATTTTGCAAAGAATTTGATGTGCCGGAAGCACAGAATTGCATGAAAATGCTTCATGCTGTTGCGGAGATGGGAACCGGGGATGCAGTGACACAGATGAATCATCTGATTATGCATGTGAATGAAATGCAGAACCGGGCAGAAGAAATCCGAAATGGAAAAATCGCATTTAGACAGAAAATGATATTTTCTTATCCTGTTATAGCGGCAACCGTAAAACTTCTGATCGATCTGACAGTTGGAATGATAATGATGTTTCATATGCTTGGAAGTATGGGAGGTGCAGTGCAATGAGGCAGATAATCGGGGCATTTGGTATTTTATTTATAATGATGGCAAATATTTTTATATGTACAGGTCTGATCGGGGCGAGTGGGCAGGTTGCTGCTGCAAAAGAGTATAAATCACAGGTGGTTGCGGAACTGGAAAACAGTAATTTTAATCCGGGTGTGATCGATGCCTGTAAAAAGAAGGCGGCAGAGGACGGATATGAACTGGAGATTTCGGATTGTGTTTATGACGCATGGCAAAATATGAGAGCTGCACAGGTGGCATTAAAGTATCATTACCGCATACCGGTACTTGGAATTTACGAAGAGAATATTACATATGCGATTGCGAGGTGATAGATTTGAGCCTTATGATGATCGTGGAAAAATTTGGCGGAGCGTTTCTGGGGATTTTGGCTGGCAGTGCAGTGATAAGAATGTTTTATGAAATTTTAAATTATGTGTCATCTTTTTAAAGAACACAGGAAAGGGAAAGCAGATGGAGGATATCATTGAGGAATTTGGAAGTGGATTTCTGACAATTACCGTGACACTTTTTTTAGTTGGTTACTGGTATGAAAATATGAGGCAGGGCGGAGCCGTTTATGAATTTGTGCAGCAGTTTCTGAATTGTATCTGCGGCGGATAGGAGGTGGATATGCATGAAGTGATCAAAGTTTATGGAAAAACAATTCTTCAGGCGGTAATCCTTGTGGGGGTAATGTGGCTTGTTTTTAGGGGAGTGACGGATGAAAACGGAAATAAGGGAATCGTTGAGATCGTATCTGGTCATATGGATCGGCAGACGGAAAACCCGGCAGATTTTGAAACGTTTTATGAGGAATCACAAAAAGCACCGCCCCATTTTGAAACAGCCATAACAGGATATCTGAAAATTGGAACATATCAGATGACAGATATTATAAAGGCGTGGGATTATGCAGAAAATGAATTGCGGATACAGTTGATGAAAGTTATTTCACCCGATGGAACAGTGCTGGAAAATAAACTGGATTTTCAGATGCCGGGGGTGTATGAAGTAAGTGTGATGACAGAAGATCATGATAACAGAGTCAGATATGCCGTGGTAAATATACCGGTAAATGAATGACAGATAAAGGGTGGGAAAAGTGAAAAATATGATAACTATGATGATTGGAATCGTAATTGGTGCAATAACAATTCTGATAATATTAACGGTAACCGGCCGTATGAATTACGCTACAGAGCTGGAAAGCCAGCTTCCGGCGGTTGTAGAAAATATACTTTATAATGTAAAGATAAAACAGTTGTATAATGTAGCCGATAATCAGGAATTTACCGCGGATGTGACAGAACAGATTGCAAAGGAGCTGGATGCCCAAACCGGTATTGTAATGCGGATCATGGGAGCTGATAAGGAGAAGGGACTATTTTCTGTGGGAGTAGATAGAACGTTTGTGCATCCGAATGGAAAAACCGGTACTGTGAAATGCAGCCGGACTGTATTGGCAGACAAGTTGCAAATAGTAGAAATTCAGAAATATTATGTACAGTTTTATAAAGATGCAGGTAACAGTGAATGTTATAAAAAGTACTGTGTGACGGAAGGAGATACGATCAGTGCACCCGCAGTGCCGGAATACAAAGACAGGGAGTTCGCAGGCTGGCAGGACGACAAGGGATATGAGGCAGATTTTTCACAGCCGGTCGAACAGAACCGGAATTATTATGCTGTCTGGAAATAATATTTACAGAGACACAAAAGAAAAACAGCCGCACCCTATAAGCGCGGCTGTGAAAACGGTAATGCATGATGATAAATCTGTGTGTGATTTATAAAGATTGCTTTGCAAGATTTTTGTTTGCAGTTGAGAGCATCAGTTTGATACGGTTCAACTGGTTTACTTCACTTGCACCCGGATCGTAGTCAATGGCAACGATATTTGATTCCGGGAAACGGTGGCGCAGCTCTTTGATAACACCTTTTCCTACAACGTGGTTCGGCAGGCAGGCAAATGGCTGTGTACAGACGATGTTTGGTGTACCACTGTGGATCAGCTCCATCATCTCGCCGGTTAAGAACCATCCTTCACCGGTCTGGTTACCTTCGGATACGATATCTCTTGCATAATTTGCAAGATCGTCGATATGAGCAGGCGGATCAAAATGCTTACTCTTTTCAAATTCATCTCTGGCAGCGCTTCTTAACCATTCAAAGAAATTGATGCCAAGTCGTCCAATGCGTTTGGACTTTTTGCTGAAACCGAGGTTGTCAGCCTTAAATCCGGTGTTATAGAAGCAGTAGAGCAGGAAGTCGGTCAGATCCGGCACGACAGCTTCTGCGCCTTCGGATTCTAACAATCCGACTAAATCGTTGTTTGCAGCAGGATGGAATTTTACTAAGATCTCTCCAACGACGCCGACACGCGGTTTTTTCACATCTACACGGTCAAGGTTGTCAAAATCGCGGATGATCTGACGGCACATCTGCTTAAATTTGCGGTGGGACAACAGTTTATCTTGTGTGATAAAGGAGATTACTTCTTTTTTCCATTTCTCATGCAGTGCATTCGCAGATCCTTTTACTGCTTCATAAGGACGTGTGCGGTACAGACAGCGAAGGAAAATATCGCCAAACTCTAATGCATATAGTTCGTGCTGGATCAGTGAAGGCGTCAGTTTAAAGCCAGGATTGCTTTCAAGTCCGCTTAAGTTGATGGAGATTACCGGTACATTCGGATATCCTGCTTTTTCAAGAGCACGACGGATAAAACCGATGTAGTTGCTGGCACGACAGCCTCCGCCGGTCTGCGAGATCAGGATCGCGGTTTTGTTCATGTCATAATTTCCGGACATAACAGCACTCATAAGCTGTCCGACCACAATCAGTGACGGATAGCAGGCATCATTATTTACATATTTTAATCCGACATCCACACAGGTGCGGCTTGGAACATCCGGTACCACCAGGTTATAACCGGCTGCACAGAATGCAGGTTCTAACAGCTCAAAGTGGATCGGTGACATCTGCGGACAGAGAATTGTATAATTTTTACGCATCTCTTCCGTGAAAACAACTCTGTTATAGTTGGAAGGAATAATTGTCCGTTTTGTCTGTTTCTTCTCACGCACACGGATGGCGGAGAGCAGGGAACGGATACGAATCCTTGCAGCACCTAAGTTGTTAACCTCATCAATCTTTAAGCATGTGTAGATCTTGCCTGATTTTGTCAGGATGTCGTTGACTGCGTCGGTGGTAACTGCGTCTAAGCCACAACCGAAGGAGTTCAACTGGATCAGATCAAGGTCATCCCTGGTTTTTACAAAGTTTGCAGCCGCATACAGACGGGAATGATACATCCACTGATCCATAACGATCAGAGGGCGTTCCACTTGATGAAGGTGAGAAACGGAGTCCTCAGTCAGTACGGCAATACCATAGGAATTGATCAGTTCCGGGATACCGTGGTTGATCTCAGGGTCAACATGGTATGGACGTCCTGCTAATACAATACCGCGTTTGCCGGTTTTCTCCATATAAGCTAAGACTTCTTCACCTTTTTTCTGCATTTCCATGCGGACAACAGCAAGTTCTTTGTAACCTTCGGAAACAGCGTCACGGATCTCTGATTCCGGGATGGCAAATTCCGGTGCACCAAAGGTTTTTACAAGCTGGGAAGATAAAGTTTCTTCGCTGGTAAATGCCATGAATGGATTATAAAAACGTACCTTGCCGGAAGTGATATCTTCCACGTTATTTTTGATATTTTCCGCGTAGGAGGTTACGATCGGGCAGTTGTAATGGTTGTTGGAATCCGGAAATTCATTGCGCTCATAAGGTACACATGGGTAGAAAATAAAGTCTACATTCTGATGGATCAGCCAGGTCACATGTCCATGTGCAAGTTTTGCCGGATAACACTCGGATTCACTTGGAATTGAGTCAATGCCGAGCTCATAGATTTTTCTGGTGGACTGTGGTGACAGTACAACGGAAAATCCGAGTTTTTTGAAAAAGGTAGCCCAGAACGGGAAATTCTCGTACATATTTAAAACTCTTGGGATACCTACTGTTCCACGCAGGGCTTCTTCCGGCTTTAAGGAAGGGTAGTCGAATAAGCGTTTATTCTTGTATTCAAATAAGTTCGGAATATTTTCTTTGTTTTTTACGCCGCCGACACCGCGCTCACAGCGGTTTCCCGTGATATACTGGCGGTTTCCGGAGAAACGGTTGATCGTCAGCAGACAGTGGTTGGTACAACCCTGACATCTTGCAAGTTTGGTATCAAAAGTTAATGCATTGATCTCGTCGATGGAAAGCATCGTTGTCTGATAGTCAGCTTCATGTCGTTCTCTTGCGATGAGAGCAGCTCCGAAAGCACCCATGATACCTGCGATATCCGGACGGACACATTCACAGCCGGAAATCTTTTCAAAACTGCGGAGCACGGCATCATTGTAAAAAGTACCACCCTGTACGACGATATTTTTTCCGAGCTCACTTGCATCGGAGAGTTTGATAACCTTAAATAAAGCATTTTTAATGACGGAGTAGGCAAGTCCGGCAGAGATATCTGCTACGGAAGCTCCTTCTTTCTGTGCCTGCTTTACTTTAGAGTTCATGAATACAGTACAGCGTGTTCCAAGATCAATCGGGTTTTTGGCAAATAAAGCTTCTTTTGCGAAGTCCTGTACAGAAAAGTTTAAGGATTTTGCAAATGTTTCGATAAAAGAACCACAGCCGGAAGAACAGGCTTCGTTTAACTGGACACTGTCTACCGTCTGGTTCTTGATCTTGATACATTTCATATCCTGACCACCGATGTCTAAGATACAGTCTACCTCAGGATCAAAAAATGCCGCTGCATAATAATGTGCTACCGTTTCTACTTCACCATCGTCTAACATCAGCGCTGCTTTTAAGAGAGCTTCACCGTAACCGGTAGAGCAGGAGTGTACGATATGTGCATTTGCCGGAAGTTTTTCATAGATCTCCTTGATGGAACGGATCGCAGTGGAAAGCGGGCTTCCGTTGTTGTTGCTGTAAAATGAATACAACAGGGAACCGTCCTCGCCGACGAGAGCGATCTTTGTTGTTGTGGAACCGGCGTCGATACCGAGATAACAGTTGCCTTCGTAGGTGGAAAGATCACCTGTCTTTACATTGTGTCCGTCGTGGCGGGCACGGAAGGTATCGTATTCTGCCTGATCTTTAAATAACGGATCAAGACGTGCTACCTCGAATTCCATATGTATATCAGAGTTTAATTTCTCAAGCATGGAAGAGAGAGTGGTATTCTGTTCCGGTTTGCAGTTTAAGGCAGAACCGATCGCTGCATAAAGGTGCGAATTGTCCGGCGTGATCGCATGCTCATCATCTAAGTTTAAGGTGCGGATAAATGCAACTTTTAACTCAGATAAAAAGTGGAGCGGACCACCTAAGAATGCAACGTGGCCGCGGATCGGCTTACCACAGGCAAGACCACTGATCGTCTGGTTTACCACCGCCTGGAAAATAGAAGCAGAGAGATCCTCTCTTGTGGCACCTTCGTTGATCAGAGGCTGGATGTCTGTTTTGGCAAAAACACCGCAGCGGGCTGCAATCGGGTAGATTGCTTTGTAATTTTTCGCATATTCATTCAGACCGGAGGCATCTGTCTGAATCAGGGAAGCCATCTGGTCAATAAAAGAACCGGTACCGCCTGCGCAGATACCGTTCATACGCTGTTCAACGTTACCGCCCTCAAAATAAATAATTTTTGCGTCTTCACCGCCGAGCTCGATCGCAACGTCTGTCTGTGGAGCATAGTGCTGTAAGGCGGTAGACACAGAGATAACTTCCTGTACGAAAGGAACATCTAAGTGCTTTGCAAGTGTAAGTCCGCCGGAACCGGTGATCATTGGAGCAACCTTCCGGTCACCGAGCTGATCGAATGCTTTCTGGATCAGAGAAGAAAGCGTTTCCCGTATGTTGGCAAAATGCCTTTCATAATCGGAAAAGAGCAGATTGTCATGCTCGTCGAGCACAGCAACCTTTACGGTGGTAGAACCGATATCAATTCCAAGTTTGTGAAGCGTATTATTTTCCATAATTTCCTCCAGTCAGTAACTCCGGAAAATCCGGATAATATATAAATAAAGTGGCTGTTTCTTCTTATTAAAAAGAATGCCGGGCAAAAGCCAAGCAAAGTACATTATACGACATGATTTTACAAAAGACAATGTGCAAATCGGGGAAAAATATAAACTTTTTATGAATAAAATCAGCCTGGATTGACAAAGCACAGGCATACGGATATACTGAAAAAAGTAGTGTTTTCAAAGAAAGGTTAGGGTTTTATCCGATGAACTGGTTAAATAAATTAGAACGTAAAATTGGTCGTTACGCTGTTCCAAACCTTATTATATGGCTGATCGGAGCCTATACGATCGGCTATGTATTCGGAACCGTATCGCCTGGTATTTTAAGCTATCTGACACTCAGTCCCTATCATATTTTACATGGACAGATCTGGAGACTGGTGACATGGGTGTTTATGCCGACAGAGTCCAATCTGATCTTCTTACTGATCATGGCATTGTTTTATTACCAGCTTGGCATGGCACTGGAACGTACCTGGGGAACCTTCCGGTTTAATGTCTATATTTTCGGTGGAATGATATTTACCGTGATCGGTGCATTTGTTCTGTACGGTATTTATTATGCAATGAATGCATCTGTAATTTCGCAGATGCCTGCACTGGCGGCACAGTTATCTTATTCGATTGCGTCGGGATTTTCCACAAACTATATCAATATGTCCATTTTTCTTGCATTTGCCGTGATGTATCCGAATATGCAGGTAATGCTTTACTTCATTATCCCAATCAAGATGAAATGGATGGCGATTGTTTATGCGGTACTGACGCTTTATGAGTTTATTGTCAGTGGATGGGCCGGCAGAGTGGCAATCTTTATGTCCCTGCTCAATTTTATCATTTTCTTCTTTTCAACGCGGAATTTCAAACGTTATTCGCCGCATGAAATACACAGGAGACAGCAGTTCAAGTCCCAGATGCGTCAACCCAGACCGGGTTCCGGCATTACCAAGCACAAATGTGCGATTTGTGGCAGGACAGAACTTGATGATCCGAATTTAGAGTTCCGTTTCTGTTCAAAGTGTGACGGCAATTATGAATATTGCCAGGATCATCTGTTTACACATAAACATATTAAAAAAGGTTAAATAATATGACAGGCCGGATGGTATTTCAAAGCGAAATATCATCCGTTTTTTGAATGATGGCACAAAGAAGATTAGATTTTAGGTGTGATTTGTTTCAGGTTCTGTCAGAATAAATGCAGATAAAGGAGAAAAATACAATGATTCAGGATATATTTCCGATGCATCTTAGTAATGAATATCACAAAAAGGTACCACAGGCAGACAGTTTTCTTATGATCTTTAAAGATAACTATATTCTGGCAAAAAATGATGGTCAGGTGTGTTATCTGACCTATAAAGAACTTTCTGAAATCTGTCGTTGGATGGGAAAGGAAATCCCTGTATGCGTTTATCTTTTTTCCATCGGGGAGGATGATTATTTTCTGACAGATCCGGGGGAAGGGATAGAGGTGCCGGGATTTGTATACTATAAAATGTTTGAGACACGCACCATGCAGCCGAAAGAGCGGGTGCTTGCAGCTGCGACCGCATGGCATCTGTATGTCTGGTACCGCGATAATGTTTATTGTGGGAGATGTGGGCATAAACTGGTACATAGTGAAAAACTCCGGATGCTTTCATGTCCGGACTGTAACAACATGGTTTTCCCGAAAATAGCACCGGCAGTGATCGTGGGCGTGACAAACGGCAGAAAAATCCTCATGACAAAATATGCAAACCGTGAATATAAAAGATATGCACTGATTGCCGGATTTACCGAAATCGGTGAAACTGCGGAGGAAACGGTGGCGAGGGAAGTGAAGGAAGAGGTTGGGCTTTCCGTAAAAAATATCCGTTATTACAAGAGTCAGCCTTGGGGATTTGACAGCAATCTTCTTCTTGGCTATTTTTGTGAACTGGATGATGAGGGAGATGCGATGAGACTGGATGAGGAGGAACTTGCCTGCGCAGAATGGGTTCTGTCTCTTATACACATCTCCGAGCCCACGAGACCCTA
>ENA-OZXN01000623-OZXN01000623.1-human-gut-metagenome-genome-assembly--contig:-NODE-623-length-9724-cov-4.398283_pt1 | contig 9724 bp, 8 predicted proteins | sample MGYA00244857_ERZ654098 | MGnify/ENA primary metagenome ERZ654098 (study PRJEB26926, sample SAMN06165225) | human gut metagenome | biome: ENVO:00009003; feature: ENVO:2100002; material: ENVO:00002003...
ATCTACACTTATGCGATCGTCGGCAGCGTCAGATGTGTATAAGAGACAGCTATAAATACAATCCTGTCGATATCATTTATCACACGGTCTATATCATCTTTTACCAATTTCTGCTCAGTCGCATGGCTGTGCGCTTCCGAAAAAAATAAATATCTGGCATCCGGTATTACTTCCCGTGTTGTCTGGATATACTTTGTTTCCAGAGTAATCGCAGCCTGCGCACCGATTGCTGTTGCAGTTTCTGCAAAACCGATCAAAAGCAGCCTCTCGCCTTCATATTTTCCCTGAAGCTTCTCTGCAAGACTTTTAAATAAATTCAGTGCTTTCGAAGGTTCTACCGGAACATGCTTTCCCTGCAGTGGATCTACTACCAGATAATTTCTTTTGGTATTGTTTTCCCGTTTTGCTATTCTCACTAAATCTTTTTGCTGATAGTTCATATGTTTTTGATTTTCCTGACGTTCGTTAATTTTTTACGATCTGTTTTCCAAAGGTTTGGAGATATTCCTGGGCAGTCTGTAATGATATATTTAGTTTTTTCTGCAACCGCTCTAAAATAGCGTCTTCTGGCAACCCTAGATCACAACATGTATCTACAATTCCTTCCGCTCTGCCACGCATTTCTCCTCTTGCCTCTCCTCTTGCTTCTCCTCTTGCTACATCCTGCTCTATTTCATCTTTCATTAATTCCCGTAATGCTTCGCACATACCATTCGCCCTCCTTACCTTCTGATATATTTCATAATTCGCACTGACACTTGCCTGTAATACTGCGTCTATATTATTCCGCTCCCGCGGTGTCTTCATATTTTCTGTCTGTTCTAAAAACTTCCTGATATCCTCTATATCGGCATTTGCAGATAAGATTCTTAGGCTGCTGTGCATAGTCCGGTTCAACCTGCTGATCACCACAATCTGCACCGGGAATAAAATGTTCCCGCTCACGTAATAAATACCTGGATATTTTTCTTCCAGTACATATCCTTTTCGTTCTAATTCAAAAAACAGTTCTCTTGGATATGCTTCACGGAACAATGACACGGTCAGTTCGTCCGCCGGGATTTCATCGATTGTTTTCCCATATCCTTTATAAAGGCAGGCATATCCAAGTGTTTTGTAAAGAGTGTCTATCGACAGTTCATCTCCCGGTCCTTTGTATTCTAACACATTGTACTTTCGCATGATATGACCGATTTCATTTTTCATCACTTTGTCTGCATTTTCTTCTTTTATGATCAGAAGATCGATACGAATCGGTTCTTTACTCAGATGATACTCCGAGATTAAATCAAGTTCCTCAATGTTTTCTTTTAGTTCCAGTTCCGCTGCTGCATAAAACGCAGGATGCCACTGGATCTTTTGGGCTTTGTCTGATGACGATTTCTTTGTCTTTTGCGCGATAATCGTTTCCTCCCTTTTATTCGGGAGAATCGCCTGATATTTTCGAATTCTCCCTGCTTTTACTTTTGTTTGCTGGTAATTTAAAAGCATTGAAAATTCTGATATCCGACGTTGTGACTCGTATGTTGATAAGCAGCCTTAACGTGGTTTTGATTTGTTTTGAAACGGCTTATGCTGTGAGATAATTTCTTACAGTCTGCCTTGTAGATTTTGCTAGAATGTAATGCTTTGGATGAATGATAACATAAGTTTATACATATGTCATTATAATTTTATATTTCCTGTTATCTTTATGAATTTTCACTAGTTCCTTTTTCTACTCTTTCCTCTTCTCCCGCAGCTCTAACACCAGCTCATACACCTCCGGTCTGTGCTCTTTTAAATGCTCATCCAGAAGATGCCTGCGCTCCTTAAAACGCTCTGCCAGCTCCGGATGTTCTTTTGCGATACGGTCATGCACTTCTTTCCGGTGTGCCTCCAGTTTGCCCGCTAACGTCATCTCATCCTTGCCGGAAATATTGACGATTTCCTTTAAGTGCTCCTCTAAATGTTCCAGCCATTCATCCTCATCAAGTGCCTCCATGTGTGCCCAGCGGCCATGAAACAGATTTTCGACATCCCCAGTCTTTTTTAACTGCTCAATCTGCAGCACAATCTGTCTTTCGATTTCTTCTTCCGTTTCCGAACCAAACGCCCAGACAAATTCCTGCACACGGTTATCCGCACGTTTTCTCGATGCGCTGCGCTCCTCATTATCCACGCCGCCCTCAAGAGGATACGGTCTGTTGATTCCCATATCTTTTAACGCGATATGTATGGTTCTCCGCACACAGCCTTCCTCGATGAGATAGCCAAGACCTAATTTTCGAAGCTGCTCATTCACGTCTGCGATGTGCTCTGTCATATAGAAACGGATTCCTTTTTCCTTCAAAGATTTGTACAGGATCTCCAGACGGTCTGCCGCTGTGATATCCAGACTTCCGATTCCTCCGGCATCCAGAATGACTGCTTTCGTGTCATCTTTGATATGCTCCTCGATATCCTTTTGCAACACCCCGATATTGGCAAAAAACAAATTGCTGCTGAAACGGTAAATCAAAACTCCCTCCACCGCATGGATCTGGCTGCCTTCCCGCAGATCTCTAAAATGCTGATGCCCCGGCTGGATTCCCAGAAAACATCTTGCCGGTTTTGAAGTACGGATGATCATTTCCGTAAAAGAAAGGATAATTCCGATCAGAACGCCGTTAATCGTGCCAAGCATCAATACACCAAAAAATGCACCTATAAAAATGAAACACTCCGTCCGGCTGACTTTCCACAATCTGACCGCAAGTTCAAACTCCGTTGCCCCAAGCAGTGCCGAGATCACGATCGCCGTCAGCACCGGGATCGGCAGATACCCGATAAAACCGGTTCCACAGAGGAGAAGAATGATCATTGATAGCCCAGCCACAATACCGGTAAGCTGTGTCTTTGCCTGATACTGTTCGCCCATTGCACTGCGCGATACTGAACCGTTGATCGGACAGCAGCCGGTAAATGCCGCCACAAAGTTGCCCATGGAAAATGCAAAAATTTCCTGATTATCATCGATCTTGTAACCATTTTTCTGTGCAAAACTATTCTCAGCCAGCAAAGTTTCCGCCATAATGACAACAGCGACTGACAGACTGGTGATGATCGCATCCTTTGGTGCGATTGCAGAAAAATCCGGTATGCTCCATTCTGGCATGTCAGGTTCTACTGCTGCAAGTGTCTGCACCCCCCACTCCCTGACCGGCAGAAAGCGTGTCATAAGTGCGCCTGCTGCCATCAGTGCAACTGCCATCGGAAACTTTGGCATCACTTTTTTTGATACCAGAAGAATAAAAAGCGCGGTAAGCCCGATCACAAGGGAGGGCAGATTGATCGTTTTTAAAGTTTCTGCAATGTGCTCTGCCAGTTCAAAAAGTTCCCCGACTCCTGCCGTTCCGCCCATCAGTTTTGGCACCTGCATCAGTATGATCGTCGTGCAGATTCCGGTGATAAATCCCCCCATAACCGGTGCGGAGATAAAATTGACCAGTTTTCCTGCCTTCATAAAATAAAACGCCAGCAGCCACAATGCTACAAAAAAAGTCAGCACCGGAACTGCCGCCATGGCTTCTTTTGTGCCACTTTCGATTCCAAGTCCGACGATGGCAGATCCGACCAGCGCAGCCGGAGCTGCATCCACACCAAAAATAAACTGTGGTGACGTGGAAAACAATCCGAATAGAATGATCGGGAACACCGAGCCATACAGTCCGTAAACTGCCGGAAGCCCTGCGATCTGCGCATATCCCATGGAAATCGGAATGGAAACTGCCATGATAATAATTCCCGCTAAAATATCTTTCGGAAGATTTTTCTTATTATAATGTTTTAATGTCTGGAATGGCTGCACTCTCATGTTTCAATCACACTTCTCTCTTTTTATTCAAACCTGACATGTTCCAGTTTTTTTCTTCCTTACTGTATCACAAATTTTTTAAAATCAAAAGATATTCCCTTGTAAAATCTTCCTATGAATGATACGATATTTTTATGCGCTTTTTCTTACTAATGTGATGAATCGCGAAGGAATTTTTAATGCAGCTGTTTTTATAAAACAATGCAGAAACGGAGGATTAGATTACTATGAGTGAATACAGAATGGGGACAAAATGTGTGCAGGCAGGTTACACACCTGGCAATGGAGAACCGAGACAGGTGCCGATCATCCAGTCGACCACTTTTAAATACAGTACCAGCGAGGATATGGGAAAACTTTTTGACCTGGAAGCCGACGGTTATTTTTACAGCCGCCTTCAGAATCCTACCAACGATATCGTCGCTGCAAAGATTGCAGCTATGGAGGGCGGTTCGGCTGCAATGCTGACTTCTTCCGGACAGGCAGCCAATTTTCTTGCCATGTTCAACATCTGCGAATGCGGCGATCACATCGTTGCTTCCTCCTCTATCTATGGCGGAACCTTCAACCTGCTTGCCGTTACCATGGCAAAGATGGGGATCACGACCACATTTGTTTCCCCGGATGCTTCCGAAGAAGAGTTAAATGCCGCATTTAAGCCAAATACAAAGCTGATGTTCGGCGAAACGATTGCCAACCCTGCACTCACTGTTTTAGATATCGAACTGTTTGCAAAAGTGGCTCATGCACACGGCGTTCCGCTTGTGATGGACAATACGTTCCCTACCCCGGTCAACTGCCGTCCGTTTGAATGGGGTGCTGACATCGTAACCCACTCCACGACCAAATATATGGATGGTCACGGAGCTGCCTTAGGCGGAGCGATTGTGGACAGCGGTAAATTTGACTGGATGGCTCACGCTGATAAATATCCGGGACTGTGTACTCCGGATGAAAGCTATCATGGAATCACCTACGCAGAAAAATTCGGTAAAGAAGGTGCCTTCATTACAAAATGTACTGCACAGCTGATGCGTGACTTTGGCTGCATGCAGTCCCCACAGAGTGCCTTTATTTTAAATCTCGGTCTGGAGTCCCTGCATGTCCGTATGCCAAAACATGTAGAAAACGGTCAGGCTGTTGCTGAATTTTTAGAGCAGCACCCAAAGATTGCCTATGTCAACTATCCGGGACTTCCTTCCAATAAATATTATGAACGTGCAAAAAAATATCTGCCAAACGGCGGCTGTGGCGTTGTTTCCTTCGGTTTAAAAGGCGGACGTGCCGCTGCATCCACATTTATGCAGAATCTGAAACTTGGAGCGATCGAGACACATGTGGCTGACGCAAGAACCTGCTGTCTGAATCCGGCAACCTCCACACATCGCCAGATGACTGACGAGCAGTTGAAAGAAGCCGGCGTTCCGGCTGAACTTGTCCGTATCAGCCTTGGACTCGAGGATAAAGAGGATCTGATCTCAGATATTTCCCAGGCACTCGATGCAATTGCAGAATAAGTTAAAGTTTACTGCTTTTTATTGAAATACATAAGAATCGTATACTGACAAAAAGGATGCATCCTGTAAACTAGGAAGCATCCTTTTTGTTGTACATCTCTTCAAGTAATAGTTTCTTTAACTGTTCTTCACCAACCGGTTTGGAATAATAATATCCCTGAAACCAGGTTGCCCCGAAACTCCTCAGATAATCCTGCAGGGATTTATCTTCCACGCCCTCGATACAGCTTTTCATGTTTGTTGATCTCGCAAAATTGACTATATTCTTTACCAGCATCTGCTGTTTTTCATTATTCAGAATTCCTTTGATAAAGCTCATATCGATCTTGATCTCATTCATCGGCACACCTAAGACGATACTTGAAGACGCATTTCCCGTTCCGTAATCATCCATCGCAAAATGGATCCCATACTGCTGGAGAAAACATACTTCTTCATTGATCACATCAATCGGAAGCTGCCTGCAGCGTTCTGTGATTTCTAAACAAAGATGGTTTGGCGGATAATCATTTTCTTTTAACAGCGAAAGTACAACATCCCGAAATGATTTTTGTTCTAACTGTTTTGCAGACACATTTACATTGATAAAAAAATCCGGATTAATTTTTATAAACTCTGCACTGTTTTTCAATGCCTCTGCCAGCACATAATTTCCAAGATCATACATGCACGGATTATCCTCAATCCAGTCGATAAACAGCCCCGGAGGAACTGCCCCGTAAGGTTCCTTTTTCCATCTTACCAGTGCCTCCGCCCCTGCGATTTTTCCACCTTCCGATGTCACGATTGGCTGATATTCCACATAAAAGCCGTCACAACCGCCCAGCACCGACTGATGGATGATTTTCATAAAATCCAGATTTACACCACCATTTGTCTTTACGATATCATTAAAGAACACAAGTTTATGATTTCTGGCGGAACGCGCTTTCTCTAATGTATATTCTAATTTACTCTGCACTGTCATGGTCTCTCCGCTATAATTTTCTAACATCAGACCTGCAGCATAGAGCTTCAACTCAAAATGACGTCCGTTTAACGTGATATTTTTCTCAAGATTTTTCCTTACTTCCTCCAGGAAAATTCCTGCGTCCACCCGATCCGCATCCCTTAAAATAAATGCACAATTGGAGTTATTCATATGATAAACCGCTTTATTTTCATCCATCATATAGATAAAATGGTGTGCGATCTCCCGCTGCAGACGGTCTGTATAATTCGCCCCATATAAAATATTGATGTCCGCCATGTGATCGATCTCAACCTCCAAAACAGCCACCTTTCTGCCGGTTCTGATATATCCTTCCACATCTTTCTCAAACTTCTTCTGTCCATACAGATCTGTCAGCGCATCAATCTCAGGGATCACATTCTGATTGACCAGAATATGCAACAGATATTCGTTTCCATCTTCTTTTACCACACTCATGAAAAATCCAAACATATCATAATGATCTTTATTTTTCAAACGGATATAAAGCTCATCCGAAAGTTTCTGTCCCAGAAGGCGTTTCTCCATTGCCTGTAAATATTCCGGCCTGTCATCCGGATGCACATGATCCAGTAATATCTGATAAAAATCTTTTACATATCCCGCCTGCATCTCAAAAAAAGCCGCCGTCTTTTCCGGAATCATAGTAACATGACTGTTCCTATTCGTAATTAACAGATATGCATCTGACAAAAGATCATTCACCCGATTTATGATGTCTGAAAAGAAACGTTCTTTTCCATTCCAAAACTCCTGTTCTCCCATAGTACTCCCCATTTCTGATCACATCTGCATCAGCTGATCTTTTGCTTCTTTCACATATAATAAGGCATTGTCACGGTTTGAGGCAATCTCCTCTTCCGTAAGTTTTCTTTTTATCTTCGCCGGATTTCCAAATGCAAGGCTGCCATCCGGGATCTCCATATTCTGTGTCACAAGCGCCCCGGCCCCAATGATACAGTTATTGCCGATCACCGCTCCATTTAAAATAATTGCTCCCATTCCAATCAATGTATTATTTCCAACCGTACATCCGTGCACGATTGCACTGTGCCCGATCGTCACATCATCCCCAATGGTAAGCGCATGCCCGGCTCCAACATGAAGAACTGCATTATCCTGTATATTAGTTCGACTTCCGATCGTGATCTTTTCCGTATCGCCCCGGACCGTCGCATGATACCATATTCCTGAATCTTCGCCGATCGTGACATCACCTTTTACGATCGCACCTTCTGCTAAATAATATGCCATGATATACCAACACTTTCTGCCTGATTTTACATCAGGCCTGCATTCTTTTATCAGTCTTTCCCGTTTATCTGGCCAATATATGCGGAAACAACTGCTGCCACGCCGTCAATGCCAAGTTTGCACTCATCTAAACACAGATCATAATTGTCCGCCAATCCCCAGGTTTCCCCGGAATAATAATTATGATACTGCTTTCTCCGGCGGTCTGTGTCATCCACGATCATTTTGGCTTTTAATTCGGATACCTGATGTTTCTTTGCAATTTTGGAGATTCTTGTTTTCTTGTCCCCACACAGGAAGATGCGTACAGCATCCGGATGTTCTTTATATGCATAATCCGATGCACGGCCGATTACGATACACGGCTGATCCTCAAACAGTGCTGACAATGCTTTTTTCGGTGTCTCACGCACCTTTAAATTCATATCGTCCGCAACCATACTCATCATATCATCCACCTGGCGTTCCCCAAAATAAAATGGATATTTATCATACACTTTTTTCTCTTTTGCAAGCTCTATCAGTTCTTTTTTGGAATAACACGGGATGCCATAAATCTCTGACAATTTTCTTCCTACTTCGTCCCCTTCACATCCACATTGTCTGGCAATTGTTATAATCATAATAATCCTCCATTCCTGCACGTCCCTTTATAAAAACAACATTCTTATTTTTATAAAAAGTGCTCTGACCATTCCTTTTCTTTAAAGCCGGTAATTACCGTACTTCCATCTACGATCAATGGACGTTTTACCAGCATTCCGTTTGTCGCAAGCAGCTTTAACTGCTCGTCCCCGCTCATTTCAGGAAGCCTGTCCTTAAGCTTCATTTCTTTATATAAAAGTCCGCTGGTGTTAAAAAATTTCTTTAATGGCAGACCGCTCTTTTCATGCCATTCTTTCAATTCCTCGTAGGACGGATTCTGCTCTACGATGTGACGATCCGTATATGTAATCTCATGTTCATCCAGCCATTTTTTCGCTTTCTGACAGGTGGAACATTTGGGATATTCTATAAAAAGCATTGGATGTCCTCCTTTTGGTATGGTACGTTGTTGTTAATTGATATTGTAGCACAAATTGGATGGGAGTGGGTACACAAATCCTTTTTCAGATGGTGGCATTTTTTATCGTAACGGGGAACCGTGACAGCTTGCTTTCTCTCGCCTCTATTGTGGTAAAATCAAAGTCGGATTTTTCAACAATGTGGCAATAACCGGGGTATATTTAGATACTCCATAGTCTTCAACAATACTGGTTATTCCAGCCCCTGCATCCTTTGATGAAGCCCCGCATAAGAAAATCCTTTCATTAGCAGTTCCATAATCTAATACGATAAAACGATCATGGAATATACCACCTGTCTTTTTCATTGATATTTTTACAGATGGATATTCCTTGCAAAAATCCGTAAATTCTATATTATGAAGTTTATTATTCCCAACATTATCGCTGAATAAAGTAATATTTACTCCTGTAGGAGAATTTTTAAGATGTACCAGCGTTCTTAATCCAATATAATTGTCAACGACATATATTGACGACTTTGCCTGCTTATAAATGGACTCATATACCTCATCTGCACTACTAAATTTTGCATTAAACATAAGCCACTTTTCATCATCTGAAACAAAGCTGTTCATCATATCAGCCAACTCAGATTTTGTCACAACATCCTTCAAGCCTTCTGCAACATCTGAAATCTGCTTTTCAAGAGAGAGCATATCTGAGTTGATTTTGTTAATTTCTATTCTGTTGTTAGCAGTTTCCATGCTTAACTGAAGTATTTCCCGCTGACCTATTAAATCACGATTTTCTAATATGTAATCTTTCATTTTCTTAAAGGTTCTTATTAATGCCTTGCTCTGCTTAACAGCCAACGGTCCTTTCAAAACAGTCATCAGCATATATAATCCTTGCTCTGTAAATACATGAGGATTATATCTACTCTTACTGTTAAGATTTGCGGTCAAAAAATTTGACCGCAAATCTTCTACCTCATCATCCGTTAATTCGAACATAAAATCTTCATCAAATTTCTCAATATTATTTTTTACCTGTTGGTTGAATGCTTTTGTGGCTGTCTCTTATACACATCTCCGAGCCCACGAGACCCTAAGACATCTCG
>ENA-OZXN01000656-OZXN01000656.1-human-gut-metagenome-genome-assembly--contig:-NODE-656-length-9375-cov-3.727575_pt1 | contig 9375 bp, 7 predicted proteins | sample MGYA00244857_ERZ654098 | MGnify/ENA primary metagenome ERZ654098 (study PRJEB26926, sample SAMN06165225) | human gut metagenome | biome: ENVO:00009003; feature: ENVO:2100002; material: ENVO:00002003...
ATACGAGATGTCTTAGGGTCTCGTGGGCTCGGAGATGTGTATAAGAGACAGAAACCAGGCTGTGTGAAGAGTACATGGGAAAATATCCGGTGATATCTGTTTCTTTAAAAGGAATCAATGCGCAGACTTATGAAAAAGCAATAGAGATGACGGTCCAGCTTATCAAAGGGGAGGCAAGAAGGTTTCAATATCTGTTAGAAAGCAGCAGGCTCACGGGATATGATAAAAAAGCATATACGGCATTACTTGAAACGGATGTGGATGAGGGAACACTATGCAGCAGTTTAAAAGTGCTTTCCGAACTTCTTGAAAAGCATTATGGGAAAAAAGTAATTATTCTGATTGATGAATATGATGTTCCACTGGCAAAAGCATTTGAACGGGACTATTATGATCAGATGGTTATCTTTATCCGCAACCTGTTTGAGTATGCGCTTAAGACAAATGACAGCCTGAAATTTGCGGTGCTGACTGGATGTATGCGCATTTCCAGGGAAAGTATTTTTACAGGACTGAATAATCTGAAAGTTCTTTCCATTGCAGATGTACAGTTTGACGAGTATTTCGGATTTACCGATGAAGAAGTAAGGGAGATGCTGGAATACTATGAACTTTCCGATCATTACGAGGATATTAGGGAGTGGTATGACGGATATCAGTTCGGAAAAGCAGAAGTTTATTGTCCATGGGATGTAATCAATTATGTGGACACGTTGCGGGCGGACCCGCTGGCAGAGCCTAAAAATTACTGGTCAAATACAAGCAGCAATGAGGCGGTCAAAAGATTTATCAGGGAATCGGATAAAGTAACGCTAAGGCGTGAGATAGAGCGGCTTGTTGCAGGTGAAGTGATCGAGAAAGAAATCCATCAGGAACTGACTTATAAAGAAATGTATGACAGTATTGACAATCTATGGAGTGTATTATTTACAACAGGATATCTTACACAAAGAGGACGGGCAGCGGGGGATACGTTCCAGCTGGTGATTCCGAATATGGAGATCCGGAAGATTTTTACAGACCAGATTATGGATTTTTTTAAAGAAAATGTACCGAAGAATGGCGTGCTGTTAAATACATTCTGTGAAGCATTAAGAAACGGAGAAACAGAAACGATAGAAAAATGCCTGTGTGATTATCTGCGGCGGGCCATCAGTATCCGGGATACTTTTGTGAGAAAAAAGATGAAAGAAAACTTTTATCACGGTATCTTACTTGGAATTCTCGGGTATGAGGAATCGTGGAGTGTTTCTTCGAATAAAGAATCAGGCGATGGTTACAGTGATATTGTGATCGAGACGGATGACGGTGAAATGGGAATCATTCTGGAACTTAAGTATGCACAGGATGGAGATTTGGAAACGGCATGCCAGTCTGCGTTAGAACAGATCGGTGGGAACAATTATATAGACATTCTTGAAGAGGATGGTGTGGAAAAGATTCTGAAATATGGAATCGCATTTTATAAAAAGAGATGCAGGGTAATGATTGGGGAAAAATCCTGATGCGGGATAAAAAACTTGACGTGGAGTCCACTTTATGAGCTATACTAGAGGGGAAAAAGAAAGGAGAATTATGGAAAAGTCAGGAATTTTAAAAAATAAGCTGTTTTTGTATCTCACGGAATTTTTTGCCGGAATGTCCGTGATGGCAGTAGAACTGGGTGCGAGCAGGCTGTTGGCGCCGTATTTCAGCTCGTCGCAGATCGTGTGGACGATCATCATCGGAACGATCATGATCGCAATGGCGCTTGGAAATATTTATGGAGGAAAAAGTGCGGACCGGTCGCCGGACCCGGACAAACTGTACCGCAGAATACTGATCGCTGCGATCTGGATCGCACTGATACCGGTCGTCGGAAAATACATTATCCTTGGAATATCGGCACTGCTGATCTTTACCGTCAGCAGCAATTTCCTCATTATTGCCGCATTTGTGGCATGTATGGTGATTTTTGTATTCCCACTGTTTTTACTCGGCACAGTGACGCCATCCCTTGTGAAATACTCGGTGGACAGTCTTGACGACAGTGGAAAAACGGTCGGAACGCTGGGAGCATTCAACACGATCGGAAGCATTATCGGAACATTTGTGCCGACTTTTGTGACGATTCCGGCAGTCGGAACCTCTATCACGTTTCTCATTTTTGCGGGAATTCTGATCGCATTAGCCGCAGTGTATTTTTTGAGCAGCCACAGGGGACAGAAGAAGGTGGCAGTATCGGCAGTTATTTTCGTACTCTGCTGTGGACTTGGCTATTCGGATTCTTTTGCATTCTGGCAGAATGACTTAAGTTACGAAGGGGAATCCATTTATAATTATTTACAGGTCTCCGAGGATGACAGGCGCGTGATCTTATCCACGAATGTCCTGTTCGGTGTGCAGTCACTCTACATGAAAGACGGCGGTCTGACCGGAATGTATTACGATTATGCGATGGCGGCGCCGCTCATGATACCGGATAAAAAGGCAGAGGATATGAATGTTCTGATCCTTGGAATGGGAACCGGAACTTACGCGACCCAGTGTAAAAAATATTTCGGTGATATGTCAATCGAGGGCGTGGAGATCGACGATAAGATCACGGCGCTTTCCAGACAATATTTTTCCCTGCCGGACGATGTCAAAGTGACGACCTATGATGGCAGGGCATATTTACAGGCGATCGACGAGAAATATGACGTTATCATGGTGGATGCCTACCAGGATATCACCATCCCGTTTCAGATGTCATCGGTCGAATTTTTTACGATGGTCAAAGAGCATTTAAACGAGAACGGCGTGATGGTCGTAAACATGAATATGCGCGGAAACAATGAGGGCAATATCAACCAGTATTTGTCGGATACCATTGCATCCGTATTTGACCATATCGTGACCGTGGATGTGGACGGTTCCACAAACCGGGAGCTGTATGCTTCCTCCAATGCAGACATGGTAAAGACATTAGAGAATAACGCAAATGAGACCGGACATTCCGATCTGCGCGATATGATGCTTCATGTGGCAGACACCAGCAGTGTGTATGAGGCGGGAGATTATATCATGACGGACGACAAGGCGCCTGTGGAGCTTCTCGGCATGCAGGTGATCGACCAGCTGATCCAGGGGGAAGTTGCATATTATAAGGATATTTTTGAAAAAGACGGGATCAACGGACTGCTGGAGTCACTATAAAAAGATTTTAGAAGACAGGAAATCAAGCGCATGCGCAAACAGCTTTTACAGGAACTGAAACTCATATCAGAAGAAGAAAAGAAGTATCAGTCAGGACAGGGAAACATCGAAAAACAGTTATATGCGAAAGATTCGATCAGTGAGATCGACCGGGAACTGCTGTTAGAGAGAGGACGGCTCGTCACGGTGCGCCCGCACAGCCGTTTTGTGGAATTCCCGGAGCACAGGCACAATTATGTGGAGATGATGTATGTGGTGCAGGGAAACATCACACATATCATTGAGGGAAAAGAGCTGACCCTTCACAAGGGAGATGTGCTGATGTTAAACCAGCAGGTGCGTCATGCGATCCGGCGGGCGGAATATGAGGATATCGGGATCAATTTTATTGCGCTACCGGAGTTTTTTGAAATCCCGCTCTCCATGCTGCATGAGAAAAATGTACTGGCGGAATTTATTGTTGGTGCATTTCGTCAGAAGTATCCTGTTTCCCATTATCTGTTGTTTCGTCTGCAGGAAGATCCGCAGGTAGAAAATCTTATGGAAAATATGATTGATTCCATGTTACATGAACATGCAAATGAGGATGTAATTAATCAGTATTCTATGGGACTTGTATTTTTATATCTGCTGAATCATCTTGAAAGCTTAAGCCATAATTCTTCCATGGATTATAAGGAGACGGTTGTACAGGCAGTACTTGGATATATTAACAGTGACTGCAAAAATGCAAATCTTACCAAGATAGCAGCAGATACCCATCAGTCCATGACGGTACTTAGCAGACTCATCAAGCAAAAGACCGGATATAATTTTCAGGAACTTTTGCAGCACAGGCGGTTTGAGACAGCTGAACATTTATTATTGGAGACAGATTTGTCAGTGGAAGAGATTGCGTTAGATGTTGGTTATGAAAATCAGAGCTATTTTTTCCGGCAGTTTAAAGAAAGATATGGAATGACACCGCGAAAGTATCGGTTAGAACATTATAAAAGATAGACAATGCAGAAAATAAGGACAGTTTTTTAGTCGAATGAGAGTCTAAAAAGCTGTCCTTATTTTTGTTATCTTAAAAAAAGATACATAGTCTATAAGTTTACAAGGGGGTATCCTATGAATACAATACGTGCAATTATTTTTGACTTGGATGGTGTTATATGCTTTACGGATCAGTATCATTATCAGGCATGGAAAGAAATGGCAGACGCAGAAGGAATTTATTTCGATGAGACAATTAATGGCAGACTACGGGGAGTAAGTCGTATGGAAAGTCTGGACATTATTTTGGAGAAAGCATCAAGAGAATATACACAGGAGGAAAAAGAACAACTTGCCGCAAGGAAGAATGAAAGTTATGTTCGTCTGTTGGAAAAGATGTCTCCGGATGATCTGTCGCAGGAGGTAAAAAAGACACTGGAAATATTACGTCAGCGAGGGTATAAGCTTGCGATTGGATCAAGCAGTAAAAATACGAAAAAGATTCTGACACAGATTGGATTAAACGGATACTTTGATGCAATTAGTGACGGAACGAATATTACGAAATCAAAGCCGGATCCGGAAGTATTTTTGAAAGCGGCTGAGATGCTTGGTGAAAAACCTGAAAATTGTCTGGTCGTAGAGGATGCGCTTGCCGGTATTGATGCTGCTTATGCTGGTGATTTTCAGAGTGCTGGAATCGGAGATGCCGCAGGTCATAGCCAAGTGACATATCCGATTCAGGCATTTAAAGATCTGCTTTCTATTTGTTCTATCTGCTAACGTCAGATGGGCAGATGACAGGTGTGATTTGAATAAGTCGAATCTCTAATAGTTCTAATTCTGCATTCAATCTTAGGGTTTCATCAGAAGCGATATGCATCAGCTTCTGATGGAATCCTGGAGAGGATGCTTTTTTTAACAAGTCAAATTCATAAGGAGTGGTAAGTTCTAATCCACCCATGGAAACCCATTGGTCATAAGAACTCCCATGTGTTCGATTTACATAAGTCTCAGAAATTTTGTATGTACCTTGCGGAATATTAGAAAGACATAGTTCGATTGTGACTGGATCAGAATCTGCAAATACAGTATAGCGATCTGTTTCTGTCATATCAAAACGTTCTCCGTTGGCATAAAGATAGTTAAAATGTTTGTAATTGTACAACATAATCTGATAACTGTTGTGTTTACGGGTAATGAAATAACCGTCTCCTCGTCCTAAAAACTGATCTCCTAACTGCCGTAAGAGAGTATAAGCATAATAACTTGCTTTTGGAATTCCATTTACCGTGAACAGACCTAGTCCACCGAAAAAGAGTTTGTTGGGCAGAGCGTCATCTGCCATAAGATCGGTAAGAGCCTGATAAGTAAAACTATCTAGTCGGTCATAATTTTCCAAAATATTTTTTACAATGTAGCACGATTTAAAACATGTATCATTGAGCAAATCCTGCTGGCTTGGTGTGTTGTTCCATTCTGACAGGTAGATTGGCATATTACCAAGTCCAAGCTGGCGTCGTTCACGGAGAACCTGCATAACAAAATCTTTTAACCCATCAGGAGATTCAGAAAGACTCATTGCATACACAAAACCAAACGATTCCTTGGAATGATTTTTATCGGAAATCATTTTAGTGTCGTAGTATGTAAAACTTAAACAGTCTGGAAGACAGGAATTTTTTTTACACCATTCCAAAAAGTTCAGATACCAGTTTTCATAGCTTTCGCCTACAATGTAGTAGGTTGGAGGAAGACTAAATTCGATATCAGGGCAAAAATCTTTAATACAATCATAAGTGCTTTTATAGAATAGAAAAAAGTCATTTTCGTTTGTAAAGCCAAATAGGTCGGAAGAAGTATTCGGTTGGTTCCATAGACCAAATTTCCAGGTCTTTATGGTATCTAACCCGTAACGGTCAGTGATGTGAAGCAAAAATTCATGGACCAGCTGACACCATGCACTGACAGAGTGGGGCTGGCTGACATTTGCACCAAACAATCGTCTGTTTGGATATTTTGCAAGTTTTTCCGGCATGTAGGATAATTGAAGCCAGGGTTTTAGGTGATTGACGATAACAAAATCCAAAATCTTATCAAGATAAGAAAAGCTATAGACCGGGACTTTACTTGCAGTTTCATTGTATATATGCAGATCATCAGAAAAGATGCCACATAATTTAATATATTCAAATCCAACTGTTTCCTGAATCTGTGTTAACATTTTTTGAACATCACAAATTAGTACATCACTTGCCCGCCCAACGGTCATCATTTTTTTCCAGGTGTGAAGCAGAGTATAGGAACTTCCGTTTACAGAAATCTCAATTTCAGTTTTTTTCACAGGAGATACAACCTGAAAAAATGTATCTTCTTTCAAATATTTTTTTAATCCGTAAATATAGTTATGTTGTTCTACACGTTGGGCAGTATTCTCTTTCTTCTTTTTTTGTTCACGGCGATAGTCTTTTGGTAACATCCCGTATTGCTTTTTAAAAAAAGTTACAAAGGCATGACTGTTGGAAAAACCGCTGTCAATCGCTATTTCATCAATATTCTTATCAGTGGTTGAGAGTTCCTGTACTGCGTGCATAAGGCGGTATTGGTTAAGATAGCTTAAAAAATTCATTCCGTAATATTCCACAAAAAACTTAGAAAGATATGGAACGGACAAATGGACTGCATCAGCAAGTTCTTGTAAGGTTATATTTTCCGTGTAATGCTGCTGGATCAACTGTGAGATTTCGGAAATACGTAAAGCATACTTGTGATTTTTCTTTTCTTTAGCAGTAGAGAGTTTGATGCGGAAGTTCCGATACAGTACATCCATAATATTGTAGATATAAGACCAGTTTCGTAATTCATACCCATCTTTTTTATCAATATTTGTTTTGATAATGTGCGCTATCAGAGTGCGGAGTTGGACAATAGCTTCCTGATTATCGGTCATCGTACTGATAAAGAAAAAGCGAGGATGGAATGGAACGGGTAGAATCTGTTCAAACAAAGTCTGGTTGAATAAAACGGTTACAATCACACAGTTGACACCATGAAGTTCATGAAGCGAGAGTGGATTAACACAGAACACGTCATCTTCTGTTAAATTGTATATATGATCATCCAGTTGCAATGTACAGTTCCTGGAAACAATCATTGATAATTCAAAATAGTCATGCATTTGTGAACGAATATGATCAAAACGCTGCATTATACAGCGAATGGGCATGTGCATATCATTTTCTGAAATAAGATCGTAATTTTCTGACATAAAAAATCCCCCATTTAAAACTAAATAAGATATTGTAATGATTAAAACATAAATGTAATGAAAAAATCAATAAAAACATCGAATTTTTAATCTGTTTTGTATGACGGATTGAAAAGATGTGGAAAGAAAAGAAGAGCAGACATAAAAAAGTTAAAAATTAAAGTGAAACAGATAAAAAACAAAATCACATGAAAATTAATGAAAACTTATAATATCTATAAAGACGAGGTGATAAACATGAGTGAACCAATATTAAAAGTTGAAAACATGAATAAAAGATTCGGAAGTACAGTGGCTTTAAAAGATGTGTCACTTTCTGTATATCCGGGGGAAATTCGGGGATTAATTGGGGAGAATGGATCAGGAAAGTCAACCATTACTTCCATTGTAGCAGGAATGCAGGCATGCGATAGTGGTAAGATGATATTTAAAAATCAGGACTGGAAACCTCTTAGTATGATTGATGCACTTCACAAGGGGATTGGAATGATCGTTCAGGAAAGCGGAACAATACCGGGAATTACAGTTGCGGAAAATATTTTTCTGGCAGAGACAGAGAGGTATAAAAACAGGTTTGGATTGATCAATCGCAGGAAGATGAATGCAGATGCAACTGAAGTCATGAAAAAAATTGGGGTAAATGATATTACTGGCGATATGCTTATGCAACAGCTGGATTTTCAGACAAGAAAGCTTGTAGAGATTGCAAAGGTCGTGATGAAACAGCCTCAGATTTTGGTAATTGATGAGACAAGCACTGCCTTATCTCATGATGGAAGGGAAATTTTATATGATATTATGAATCGTTTCCGCAAAGAAAATAAGTCAGTGATTTTTATTTCACATGATCTGGATGAGATTATGGAGGTGTGTGATACTTTAACGGTTCTTCGAGATGGAAAAATAATCAGAACATTTAATAAAGAAGAGTTTGAAGCGGGTGCAATTCGTTCAAGCATGATCGGACGAGAACTGCAGGGGGATTATTATCGAAGTGATTTTGAAGCAAGCGCACAGCAGGAAGTTGCGTTGAATGTTAAAAATCTTGTTTATACAGATAGACTGAAAGGTGTTTCCTTCCAGGTGCGAAGGGGAGAAATTGTTGGAGTCGGAGGTCTGGCACATTGTGGAATGCATACACTTGGAAAGGTATGTTTTGGTGCAGTAAAGCCAGAAGAAGGAAATGTTTCAGTGGCAGATGGAACGGTAATTGACAGTCCGGCAAAAGCGATGAAGAAACGTATGGGTTATGTGTCTAAGGATAGAGATGTGGAATCATTATGTTTGAATGCAAGTATTGAAGACAACATATCAATTGCGGGAATGAGCAAATTTGCCGTAAAAGATTTTCTTGTTTTAAAAAATCGCGAAAAAAAATATGTAAATCAACAGATTGAGGAATTGTCCATTAAATGTTCTGGAAGAGATCAGGCGGTATCACAACTCTCGGGAGGAAATAAACAGAAAGTCGTATTTGGAAAATGGATTGGCTGCGGAAGTGAAATTCTTATACTGGACTGCCCGACACGAGGCGTGGATATTGGTGTAAAGCAGGCAATGTATCAGCTTATGGTTAAGTTGAAAAATGAAGGAAAATCCATTCTGATGATCAGCGAGGAAATGCCGGAACTCATTGGAATGAGTGATCGGATTTTGATCATGAAGGACGGAGAGATTACGGCAGAATTTGAGAGAAATAAAAATCTTTCTGACTCACAGATTATTGAGTACATGATATAGGAGGCTGGGAAAGATGACAAAAAGTAAAAAAATAATGATAGGTGCATTGCCGTTTGCAGCACTTATCGTATTGTTTGCAGTATTTTGTGGAATTGTAAGCAGTAAGGGATATCGCCTGGATATGTATATCAAGATTATATTTAATGAAGGTATTGTATTATCCCTGTCTCTTATACACATCTCCGAGCCCACGAGACCCTAAGACATCTCGT